>Ga0315907_10001665_pt1 | contig 29706 bp, 29 predicted proteins | sample LakEriMetagenome_3_FD_203525 | JGI IMG/M metagenome (GOLD analysis project Ga0315907, IMG submission 203525) | Freshwater fungal communities from buoy surface, Lake Erie, Ohio, United States - Buoy 12 MA123 | ecosystem: Environmental > Aquatic > Freshwater > Lake > Lake biofilm | place: USA...
ACCGCTGCGCCATTGGTAATGACCTAATAGGTGAAGGTAGGGCGGATAATTCGGAGCGATTTCACAAAGTTTTTTGGCGAGCTGGATGGAGGGCTTAAGATTGGGAGCCTCGGCTTTGACTAGCAGGTAGGCATGTAGAGGAAGCGCGTTGTTCGGCACGCGTTGAATGAGTCGATCCAGGTTTTTTTCGGCTTCGGCTTGGGTTGCGGTAATTTCTCCTGTTAGATCATAACCACCACGACTGAACAAAATGGCAAAAATTTCCGATTGGATATCTTTGGGAAATCTATCTGAAACCTTACGGAAGGCGATTCCCGCTCCTTTAGAGCCTTCTTCGACGTATTTGATCAAGCAGTAAGCAAAGCCGCGTTCGAGCTCGGTGCCTTCGCCATCGGCCACGAGTTCCAGCAAACGTTGGGTGGCTGCGAGTCGATAGGAATCGGTCTCAGGAGAAGTTCCGAGCATGCTCATGATCATGCCCCAATGTGCCATGAGACAGCGAGGATCTGCTTGCATGGCGACGGCGAAATGGCGGATCGCTTCGAAATCCCAGCCGGCATGGAGGTGATTTAGCCCCTGCAGTGTGTGAATTTGGGCGTTTTGGTTCTCTGCAATGATGGCAATGACCAATCCGTTGTGAAATGGGAATAAACTGGGCTTTTTGGCGGCGGCGACCCAAGGCGGAATGCAAGCATCGACGTTTGGAATTTCGACATTGGGTGCTTTTTGCTCAGTAGGCTCTTGCGAGAAAGCTGAAATCTGGAAGGCGAGCAAGCACAGGAGGCTGATCCATTTTGGCATGCGTTTAAAATGCCCTAAGATTTGAAATATCCCAAGGAAAATGACGCTCGCCTCACGGGGGATTATCTATTAAGTGTGGCGATATGAAATTGGGAGTAATTGGATGCGGCAAGATGGCAACGGCCTTGGTGAAAGGTGCTTTGGCTCAGGGAGTGGTGAAAGGTGTGGATGTCATCGGTGTTGCGCGCACAGAGGCATCGCGCTTGCGATTCTCCGAGCAGACAGGGGCTAGAAACACGATATCGATCGAAGAAGTGGTGAGAGAATCCGAGGTTTTGATACTTGCAACCAAGCCGCATGATATACCCGGGATCATTCAAATGGCCGAGTTAGGAAAATTTCCTGATAAGCTTTTTATATCCGTTGCGGCTGGAGTTACTCTGGGTGCTATGGAAAAGCTGACCGGCGGCACGGGTCGCTTTATTAGGACGATGCCAAATACCCCTTCACTGGTTGGCAAAGGCGCAGCAGCGTTTTCGCTGGGATCAAATTGCGGGGCAGCAGATCGTGAGATCGTGCAGTCGATTTTGGGTGCGGTAGGTTTATCGGTGGAGGTGCCTGAAAGATTGATTGATGCGGTGACCGGGCTTTCTGGAAGCGGTCCTGCCTATATTTATTTGGTGATAGAAGCCTTGGCAGACGGTGGAGTGCAAGCGGGATTGCCGCGTATAGATGCTCTGAAACTGGCGGCACAGACTGTGGCGGGTGCCGCGGCCATGGTTTTGGAAACGGGGCTGCACCCTGCTGTGCTAAAAGATATGGTGACATCGCCCGGAGGGACCACGATTGCTGGGCTGGCGGCGCTTGAAGATGGTGCCATTAGGTCGTCATTTATCGCCGCGGTCAGCGCAGCGGTGGCTCGTGCCAAGGAATTAGGGAAAAGTTAAGTTTTTCCAATCCTTGCAATTTCCTCTTTCCCGACTCGTCAAAGCTTCTATGGTTTGTGGCATGACAAAACGTTTTCCGACCGTTGCACTGCTATCTCTTGCTTCGCTATTTGTGGTTTCCTGTGGAAATGATGATGCAATCGCCTTGGCTGGTACGATGAATGGAGGATCCGGGGAGGGAGAGGCGATCTATCAAAAAGCAAAATTTTCAGACGATGCAGGGAAGTCGGACAAAGCAGTGAAGTTGTATAAAGAGGTAGCGGATGATTTTCCAATGGAGCCCTCAGCGGCTCAAGCAAGATTCAGACAGGCGGAGATATTGGAACAAAAAGGAGATACGATCGCTTCCTTCAAAGCTTACCAACAATTTTTACAACGCTATCCTAGTAGTAATTTGTATACGAAAGCGCTCAACAGCCAGGTGAAGATGACACAAGCTGCGGCGGATGGAAAAGTGAAGCTGTCTTTCCTTGGGTTGAAATCCAAAATTTCAACCGATAAAATCGTTGAAATGTTAGGCCAGTTGCGTGACAACGCACCACGTTCCGAGATTTCAGCTAACGCACAGTTTTCGATCGGTGAGATTCATCAAAGTGAGAAAGATCATAGAGAGTCCGTTGATGCCTTTAGAAAATTGGTGAAGGATCAACCGGATACACGTCAAGCAGCTGAGGCGCTTTTCCGAGTGGGTATCGTCCTCCTAGAGCAAGCTGATGCTGGAAATCATAATCAGGCAACACTCGACCTAGCACGTGAGGCGCTGAATGATTATTTGATTCAGTATCCTAGCCATCCGAAAAATGGCGAAGCTAGAAAATTGTTAGGTGTTTTGAGTGGACGCGATCTCGATCGTTCGCTTGATATCGCCAAGTTTTATGATCGCACCGGACAAACTGAATCCGCGAAAGTTTATTATAGAGACATTTTGAAAAGTTCTAAAACTGGACGTGCTTATGATTACGCTAAGAATCGCTTAAAAGAACTCGGTGAATAAGCTGTGATGATCAAATGTATGAAATTTAACTTATTGGTTCTATTGAGTGTGTTCTTGAGCTCTTGTGCGGGATATCAGCTTGGGGGTACGAAACCGCCTTCGCTCGCATCTGTGCAGAGGATTTCTGTATCCATGTTGGAAAATGGCACGCTGCATCCCCGCGCAGAAGCTATTGCGACTTCCGCAGTCACTGCGGCTGTGGTTCAAAACGGAACGTATCGCCTATCGGATTTGGATCATGCGGACGCGGTACTTGAAGGTGAAGTTACATCGATTGATTACAGCGCTTTACGTGGTTCTCGTCTCGATGCCTTGGCTGCAGAAGAATTGACGAATACGGTTAAAATCAGCTGGCGTTTAAAAGATGCCCGGGATCCCACGAAGCTTTTAGCAAGCGGAAGCAGTATGGGGCAGAGCACGTTTTTCGTTGATTCAAACTTACAGACGGCAAGGCAGAACGCGTTGCCTGTTGCGTTTGAGCGTGCTGCACAGAATTTGATTTTAAGGATCTCATCTGGTTATTAAAGATTTAGATTTAATTATCTGCTTGGTAGTGCAATCAGCAGATCCTGGGTTGAAATTCTGCTAATCGAAAAAGACCGCATGAATCCTGATATAGAAGATCCTAACAATCATGTGCCGATTGTAACGCCTGATGATGACTGGGATGTTCCCGATGTACAACAGGTTCTTGATGTGCAGCTTCCACCTCGGAGGGCGGAGGCATCAAAAATACCGAAGATGGATGTGAATCTTTCGGGATTGAAAGTGATTGATTCTTCTCACACCCCAAAAACTGCTGCTGGATTCGAAGAGGATAGCTCGCCCAATCTCGTGGTATCGGTCAATACCTATGGGGATCGAGTAGATACTTCCGAGAAAGAAGATTTCCAGCCAAGCTTGGTACTAGAGGATATGAAGTTGGGTGATAGCGCGGAGCCTGTTAGGCAGAGACTTATCATACCAAATCGGTTCAATGTAGGAGAGCGGGACGACTGGGGGGTAGCGCAGAAAAAAGGCTCTGCGAGATGGATGTTATACACAGCATTGGGAATAATCCTGCTGGTCGTCTTTACAGTTTCATTGAGTTATTTCAATCGTGACGATCCAAGAGAAGTGTTGGGCAAGAAGAGATCCGATCAGATTGTGCCAGATGGGGATGACAGAGATTTCGAAAATAGCGAATTGGGTCGACTAACCAGAGGCAAACAAGAGGCAAAGCATATCTATGCTCAATACGTGAAAGCAAAAAACGTCGGTGATGTTGGTGAGTTTATATATTTAAGAGATCGCAATGCGCCGTTGATTTCCAAAATGTGGAAGCCATCTGGAGCTGAAGAGGCCTGGAAGCCAAGCGATAAGTCCTTTTGGAAGACCCATCAGAATGAATCTCTTTTGTTTGGAGTGCTAAGTGGAACGAATTACGATTTCTCCAATTTTATAGCAGTTTATCGCTATGAGAATGAAGTTCTTAAATTGGATTGGAAGGCGACTACGGGATATGGTAGTGCAAATTTCGAAGAGCTTAAATTCGGACAGGGTGATGGAAGTGAAATCCGAGCGTGGATAGAATCCTCCAGTTTTTATACACAGGCAGTGCCGGAAGATCGATACCGTTCATTTATTATCAGATCTCCAAAAAAGGATGTATCGATATGGGTGTATACCAAGATTGGCACTGAGATTGATAATAAAGTTTTTGAACTTTTTAGTGTGAGTCCCATTACGGGTGACTATAAAAATGAAGCCAAAGTGATTTTGAGTTTGGATCGCGGAAAAGAAGCGATTCTTCCCCAGCAATGGATGATAAAAGATCTGATTGCTGAAAACTGGTTAGATCAGGCAAATCCATGAATACGAACGAAAAAGATGCTTGGTATCATTGTGGTCATTGCGGTTCACTATTTCAATCGGACCATAGTTTCAATGAGGATAGAGTCTGTGAAATCTGCCAGCGAAAACCCGGGATTGGCTTGTGGCCGGTAGTGAATTCTGTCGATCCTGTGGCTTCTGCGAAAGTTGCCACCTTTCGGAAGACTGGAGACACACTCAAGAAAGTAGCAAGAACACCGTCGCGTCATTCGCGCAGGTTCAGGAAGATCCTGCGGTTCACGGTCATTTGGATCACGATACTCTTGGTCGCTGTAGTATTGAGATATTATATTACCAAGAACACTGTCAAACCAAGGGTTTTGAGCGTGGCGCATCTTAATAGGAGTCTCACTGAAGAGGATAGGCAGATTATTTTGAATCAGGTTTTTCCTGAATGTGATCGGGTGATACGTGGGTTTCTATCAGCGAAAACAGTTGATGAGCGAAGTTCTTTGATTGCTAGATCGATAGATTACAAGGCCGTGATGGCTATGCATGAAAAAGATCATCCATATCCTGATGTTGATGTGAATGCTCTACAAGTGACAGCTAAGGAGTGGATCCATTCGGGTAAAGAATGGATGGTATTATCTCAATGGAAGGATGCTGAGGGAAAAATTGAATTTGATGCGTTTTTCAGGAAAGAATCTGATGGATGGAAATTGGATTGGGCGCATTTCAGCCGATACAGTGAAACCTCGTGGAAATTATTTTTAGCAGGCGAGGGCAAGCTTGATGAAGCGGAGTTTCGTTTGCTTGCGAGGCAACAGAAAGATGCTGTTGCAGAGAGTCAGAAAGACCTCCGGATGATCATTGTTTTAGCTGCGCCTGAATGGGGTAAACCTTTGCAGGCGAATGACGAGTCCCCGATGATATCCGTTAATTTGGCCAGTGATGAAGGGGAAAAGCTTAAAGCAGCTTTCGAACTCAGGGAAAAGAATCTAGCAGCAACTGGCGGTAAGTTAGCCTCGATGGATCCTGAAGGTTTTGTAAGAGTTCGGGTAAAACTCACACGTGATGAGTTCGAAGGAGAATACCGTTTGAACATCAACGAGCTAAAAGCCTGTCATTGGATGGATGTGGATTTTTCAAATTTCTAAAACTCGTTCAATTCTCACCAGCCGCCCAGACCACAGCATCGGCGAGTAATTTGATGAAGACTGGGTCGCTGAATGTGTCATTGGTGTGTCCGTAGGTGGTGCCGAGAACGCGTGTGCCGTGAAAATCATTCGCCCAGATAACAGGATTTTCTTCTCCGCTTTTCTCACTCTTCGAAGTGGCGAGCACCGTGGTTTTCGGCCAGACCTTGGTGATGATGTAAAGCTCGTCCATAGGCGTGGTCCAGTCGGTCGGGAAGTTTTTCATTACCGGATGATCCACCTTAACCACTTTCACCGGATATTTGCTCTGATGCTCATGATGCTTGCTGGTCACTCCAAGAAACTCGCGCCAGTCATCGATCTCCGCGGAGCGGTAGGTGTGCATTGCGCAATGCACGACCACAGCGGGAGTTCCGGCTTTGTGAGCTTCAGTGATTTTGCGGATGTAAGCCTCGTCTTTGGTGTTAGCGAAACATTCATTGTGGATGATCACATCGTATGGCTTCGCCCAATTGGGGTCGTCATAAAGCGGGATCTTCGCGTCGGTGCCTTTGCCTTCGTTGACTAGAGCGATATCGACCTTCGCGTGTTTGGGAATCCCCGCTATCATCGCAGCGGACTGGAATTCGTAATCGTGGCAACAGCCACCGGTGACGATGAGAACTTTGAGCGGCTCATCTTTTTTGATGACAGCCTCTTCTTTTTTTGCCGGTTCATTTTTCTTTTCCGACTCAGAGCATCCACTGCTGATCAGCGCTGCGACTCCAGCAAGAGCCATCAAGATGCTGTAACCTTTTCTGTTGATGATTTTCATTAGCGCGAAGCTAAGGAGTGGTAACACAACGGCAAGGAAAATGGATCACCCATGCGGATTCACCAATCCGCTATCACGGATGAAAAAGTCTGGATTGAGATCGGCGAGAGGGGTGCGGAGTTTTTCGATTTCTTCAGCGGGTCCGTGGACCTCGAGTCTTGTGAGATCGGAGAGTTCGAGGAATTTCCCGAGGAGTTCGCCGACATTTCCAAGGTGGGCGAGAACGCCTTCCGCGCCGATGTAGGCCTCACGGCAAAAAGCGATGTCGCCGTTGCGGGTGAAATCATAATACAAACAGGCAGGCTCAGTGGCAGTTTTCTCGATGAACGCCGGCATTAGCGCGGTGAAAGCTTCGAGATTTCCTTCGCGGATTTTGAAATACGGATGAAGGCTGACGGCGTGGGATAGTACTTCGGACATGGAGAAGAAGTTAGTTCGAAATGGTGAAAGTCAAAGGGGGAAATTAAAGTGATCGGATGATCTGAGAATTTAAAGGGATTACAAAATTTCGATCTACCAGTTTCGCTTATTTGTAATCTTTTCTAACAAATTCTTCATAATAGGTAGAGAGATGAAATACAGTGCGGGTATGAGAAAGATCGCGCTGATTGCCCATGCTTCGATGCCGTGGAGGGCGGCTAGGCCGAAGTCGCTTGCGAATTGGGCGGGGTCGTCTCTGAAGCGGGTGAGGAGTTGGGGAATGGAGAATTTGATGAGTGGGACGCCGTTGAGCATTTGGCCGAGGCGGATGTATACGAGAATGAGCGCGAGTTGGAGCGGATAGGTAAAAGTTTTGAAAAGGTGGAGGATGGGTTGGTTGAGTTTTAATAAGTGTCCAAAGATCAGGCACACAATCGTGGTGCTGCCCATGATGGGAAAAATACCGAGAGTCACGCCCAGAGAAATGCTCCATGAAAGTTTCTCTGGAGATGTGCCTTGCTTGAGCTGATTGACGATGGGACGAATGACCCAGCGGTAAAAGCGGCTTTGTTGATTCAGGGCCATGGAAGAATTTTCACCGCAGAGACGCAGAGGTCGCAGAGGGACGCGAAGGAGAATCAGCGGTAGCAAATTTCATATGTTGGTTAGCAATTTGTCTTGGAGGTAACGTAGTGGAGTCAAAGCGTAGACACTGTCGTCTTAATTGGAGTTTAAAACTTAAAGTTTAAAGTTTCAAATTATTCGGTCGTGTGTAGACGGCTTGGACGACGGAGATGTTGCGGGTGGCGAAGCCGGCTTCGCAATATTTGAGGTAGTAGTTCCAAGTGCGGATGAATGGTTCGTCGAATCCGAGTGGGCGGATTTGTTCGAGTTTTGCGTTAAAGGTGTCGTGCCACGTGCTGAGGGTGCGGGCGTAGTCAAGTCCGAGATCTTCCAAGTGGTGGAGGAAAAGGTTGCTGGTTTTATTGATGACTTCATTGACGCGTCCGACAGAAAGCAGCAGCGATCCGGGGAAAATGACTTTCTGGATCCAATCGACCCCTTTTGTTAGTGATTGGTAACGGCAATCGGGAACGGTGATGTATTGTACGGCGAGTAAGCCCTGAGGAGCGAGGACTTCGTGGCATTTAGCGAAAAAGGATTCGTGGAATTTGTGGCCGACAGCTTCTAACATCTCGATGGAAGCGATTTTGTCAAACTTGCCGGTGATGAGTCGGTAATCTTGGATGCGAATTTCTACGAGGTGAGAAAGACCAGCTTTTTCGATGCGGTCGCGGGCGTAAGCGGCTTGGGCTTCGGAGATGGTGACGGCGGTGACTTTACAGCCGTATTTCTTCGCAGCGTGATGAGAGAATCCACCCCAACCGCAACCGATTTCTAACACGTGATCGGTGGGTTTGAGTTGGAGCTTGCGGCAGAGTGCGTCGTATTTTTCGGTCTGCGCTTGCGCGAGGGTTTGGGTTTCATGTGTAAACTTCGCGGAGGAGTAGGTCATGGTTTCATCGAGCCAGAGCGAGTAGAACTCGTTGCCGAGATCGTAATGCTCGGCGATGTTGCGGCGCGACGTTTCGATGGTATTGGAGCGTTTGAGGTGGCGGAACCAGTTGATGATTTTGAGAAAGTTAACACCGGGGAGGGTTGAGGAATCGGTGTCATCGCCTTGAATAGCGGTCATGTTGATGGCGAACCATGAGATGACGGCGGCGATGTCGGGAGTGTCCCAGATGCTATCAGTGTAGGCCTCGCCCATGCCGATATTGCCGTAGAACATGCAGCGTTTGAAAAATTCCTCGGGATCGTTGAGAGTGATGCGGGCGGTGATGGGTGCGCCGGCTTCGCCGAAGTGAAGGCTGTGGCCGTCGGGGTAGGTGAGGGAAAGACCTCCAAGGGTGAATTTTCGGAAGAGGGAGAGGACGATGCGTTCGGGGAGGGTGATTGGTAGGCTTGCCGAGGAGGTTTTACCGCTGAGACGCAGAGGTCGCAGAGGGTCGCAGAGGTCGAGTTGGGTAGAGTCCATATCTTGGGTGGGCTAGTTGTGATTATGAAATTTCAGAATTATGGTGGATCTGAAATTTTGGCTGGGCGGATGCAATCCGCTGCCACGGGCGTTGATTTCGGGAAGTGGGGGATTTTTTTTAGGAAAAGTAGGAGAGCGTGGAGGTGGATTCGGAAGATGATGAAGAGGGAGATGAGTGGGTATTTAAGGGCAAACCATGCGAGACGGGAAGCGGTGAGTTCGCGTTGCTCGCCGCGTATGGCGGATAGGAGGTTGGGTTTGGCGGCGCTTAGATTATCAATATGCACGGTCCATGTTTCGGAAGGCTGGCCGATGCGGAAATGAAAGGTGTCGTTAGGGTCGGAGAAGGGGGAGACGTAGAAGTTTTTTGGAATCGTATGGTCAAATTTTCCCTCTGCGATTGGTTTACCGAGAGGAAAGAGTTTCATCTCGCGATAGGTGTTGGTGACTTCGGCGACGGCAGTGAGGGGTTCGCCGTTACTACGGTAGATGTAGTAGAAAGAAACTGGATTGAATGCGTAACCAAGCACACGGGGGAAAGTGATCAGCAAAATTTTTGCATCGGCGGGGATGACAGTGCCTTTTTCAGCTAGCCATGAGGTTAGGTTTTGGCGGATCGATAGCGTTGGATCTGTATTGATGTGATCGCGTTTGTCGATGGAGAAGAGGTTGAAGCGATTTTGGGAAAGGAAGGGGACTTTTGGAAAATAATCGAGATTAATGGCGAGCATGAACACGCGGTATTGGAAGGCGTGTTTTTTTGGGGAGATGCGGGTGTGGGTTACGTCGCATTCGTATAAAGAATTTTCAACGCAAAGTCGCAAAGATCGCGAAGGTTCGCAAAGTTGGGGTTGTGGAGAATTTGAGGTGAGATTCAAGGTGTGTTTAAGAATGAATGGAGAGGGAGACTGCAAGTCTCAGCTACTTTTGAGAGATTCGCAAAGTTGGTGGGCGGACCAGATGCCGTCTTCGTGAAAGCCGTAGCGTTGCCATGCACCGCAGTAGAAGCGGTTGCTTTCTTGGCCGGCTTGGTGGAGTTCTGGGATGCGATTTTGGGCGTTGATGGCGGCGCTGGTGAAAATGGGATGCTCGTATTCGAGTTCGTGATGGATTTTTTCCGGAGCGATCTCACCCGGCGGGTTAATGGAGACAAAATAGTTTTCGCTTTCGGAAACGCCTTGGAGGCTGTTCATCCAGTAATGCGTGGAATGTTTTCCGGAGGGTTCGATGCGGTAGTTCCATGAGGCCCAAGCACGTCTGGTGCGGGGCATGAAACGGGTATCCGTGTGGACGACGGCACGGTTGGATTGATAGTTGAAATGTTGGAGGATATCGGTTTCTAGTGAAGTTGGTTGTTCTAACAGTTTAAGCGATTGATCGCCGTGAGAGGCGAAGATGATGAGATCAAATGTGTGAGCGCTGCCATCATCGAGGATGACTTGGTTGTCGGCGGTTACCTTGCGCACAGGATTTCCGCTAACGATTTGATTTTTAAATGGAGCGATGATTTTTTCGACGTATTGGCGTGAGCCATCGACGACCGTGCGCCAAGGGTGCTGAGTATCGAGTCCGAGGAAACCGTGGTTGTGCCAGAAGCGCATGAGGGTTCTGGCGGGAAAATCGTTGATGCGTTCCGGCGGAGAAGACCAAACCGCAGCGGCCATAGGGGAGAGATACCAATTTAAAAAATCGTCCCCGTAACCACGGGCTTTCACGTAATCGGCGAGTGAGAGATCGCCGTATTTCGGATTCGCGAGTTCTTCGACCGTCTCTTGGTTGAAGCGATTGATCTGGAGCAGCATTTTCCAGTAGCGCGCGCGGAACAGGTTTTTGCGTTGCGCGAAGAGGAGATTGAGCGAGCCGCCATTGAACTCCACATCGGCTGGGATGTGTTGTACGGAAAACGACATCGCCGTGGGTTTGGTTTCGACCTTGAGATCTTTGAAAAGCTGGGTGAGGTGCGGATAGGTGACTTCGTTGTAAACCATGAAGCCAGTATCGAGGGGGAGATACTTGCCGTTTTCCTCAACCGTTACCGTGTTGGAATGGCCGCCAATGCGGCGGTCTTTTTCGAACAAGGTGACGTTGAAATGTCGGTGTAGGAAATGCGCGCAGGCGAGACCGGAGATACCTGTTCCGATGATGGCGATTTTGTTTTGCAAACAGGGTTAGTGGTTAGAAATTTTTCAACGCAAAGCCGCTAAGAACACAAAGGTAAGCAAAGCTTGGTAAGCGAAATTTATTTAGATGGGTTGTTTTTCGCTTCTTCGATGACGGCTTGGGGAACGGGGCGGAGGTCCCAGACTAGGCCTAGCATCGAGAGGAGTTTGAGGATGTAGTAGGTAGTGTCGATTTCGTGAGGGAGGAAACCTTGGCGGGTGGAGTGGGGGAAGCGGTGGTGGTTGTTGTGCCAGCCTTCTCCGAGGGTTATGATGGCAAGGAAGAAGTTGTTGCGTGAGTCGTCTTCGGTATCAAAGCGGCGTTTTCCCCAGACATGAGCGAGGGAATTAATGAATAAAGTGCCGTGAAGTAGAACGGTTGTAGAGATGAAAAAGGTCCAGATGAAGAATTGCCACATCGTAGCGCCGAGGGCTGGAAAGAAAGTTTCTAATATCCAACCGATGGCGAGCATCACGATGCCGAAGGCGATGGGTACGACCTGATCGAAGCGATTGAGCCAAACGAGTTCGGGGAATTTCACGAGGTCGGGGATGGCTTTGTAGTTGGTGGGGAAATTCCGTTTCGAAGTGAGCCAACCGATATGAGACCAAAGAAATCCGCTGATGCGCGGGGAGTGAATGTCTTCTTCTTCGTCGGAGTGTTTGTGATGGTGTCGATGGGTGGCCGCCCACCAAAGTGAGCCGCGTTGCATGGAGGTGTTTCCGATAATGGCAAGGATGAATTGGAATGCACGCGAGGTTTTGTAGGAGCGATGCGCGAAGTAGCGGTGGTAGAAACCTGTGATCGCGAACATACGGATGAAGTAGAGCGTGATTGCTGCGATGACTGGAATAGGACTGATGCCAACCCAGATCACAGCGAAGCAACCCAGATGCAAAAAAATGAACGGGATGGTGCGTTGCCAATCGATCTTGTCGGGAAGAGTGGATGGATCGGGATCGCCAGGAGCCCGGTAGTCAGAATCCCACCAATGACCGATCATGGCTGTGAATGCTTTGAAACGATCAGACATGTTTTCTCAGAAATTAATGTTCAAAGCGACGACGTATCGATTCGATCACTCCGCCCATCACAGGAAGTTGGCCATAGATGTTGGTGCCCGAATCCCAGAAATCCTGATGCATGACAACTTGGCCAGCGGAGTTGAAGCGAACGTGGCTCATACCTACGGATTCGACGGGTTTTCCAGCGTTCAATTTCGGTGCGGTGAAGATCATGGTCCAGCGGACATAGTGATCGTTTCCTGAAGAAACCGTATCGTCCACGGTCACTTGGTATTTTGTCATGGTGTCGGCAGTTGCAAGGAAATAGGTTTTGATTTCATCGGGGCCGTGGTGTGTGACGAGCGTATCGTTCAGATAGGCATCTGCGGCGTAAACTTTCGCTGTGTTCGATTCTACGAAAGCTTTGTCGTCGATTTTTTGCAGAAACTCGGTGAAGGCCTTGAGTGATTCCTGATTTCCCGGTGCGGTGTCTCGGGTTTTGGTGAGTATGGTTTTATACTCTTTGACCCTCTCAGCACTATTGAAATTGGGTGTGCAGGCAGGAATAAGTATCGCAATAGCAAGCAGAGCGAGCAGCAGTAAAGGAATGGATTGGAAGAGCATTTTAGAAGACATGTTTAATGATAGCATTATTTTTTCTAAGCGCTACGGGTTATCTTCGAGTTTTTTTAACTCTCAAAATAGGTATAGCCCCCAAGGCCATCTCGGTAGAGATCCATGATTTCTTTGCGCTCTTTTGGGGAAATGCGTCCGTCGTTAACGGCTTTTTCGGCAAAATTCCGGAATTTGGAGACTAATTCTTTCGGGTCAAACTCCACATAGGAGAGCACGTCGGCGACGGTGTCGCCCTCGACCTCGTGAGTATACACAGGCTTTCCGTTTTCGAGATGAACGCCAACCACGTTGGTGTCGCCGAGGAGATTGTGAAGGTCGCCGAGAGTTTCCTGATAGGCACCGACCAAGAAAACTCCGATGTAGTAAGGCTCATCCGCATTGAGTTCATGTAGTGGTAGGATTTTCGCGACGTCTTCTTTGTCGATGAAGCGATCGATCTTACCATCGCAGTCGCAGGTGATGTCTGCGAGAACGGCGCGGTGTTTAGGTTTTTCGTTGAGGCGATGGATGGGGAGGACGGGAAAAAGTTGCTCGATTGCCCAAGAGTCCGGGAGAGATTGGAACAGTGAGAAATTTCCGTAATAGAAATCGGCAAGGCCGTTTGAGAGTTCGAGGAGATCTTCCGGGACATCGTCCATGTCGGAGATCATGTTAGAAATGCGGGTGAGGATATGCCAATACCAAGCCTCGGCCAGTCCGCGTTCGCGAAGCGTCGCTGAGCCATATAGGAACATCGCTCGGACTTGATCGCGGTAATAGACCGCGTCATTCATTGCCTCTTGAAGATTTTTTTTGGATAGAGTTTTATTGACGTGGAAAAGGTTTGCTAAATTTTGCGGAGCGTTTTTCGGCATCTCGGGTTCCTTATCTGTGGTCTGGGCGGAGGTCACATCGAGGATATTAAACACGAGCACGGAATAGTAGGAAACGACAGCGCGGCCGGATTCTGAAATGAGATTAGGATGAGGAACACCGACTCGGTCGCATTGTTGAGAGACTACTTCAATGATATCTGTGCAGTATTCTTGGATGGAGTAGTTGCAAGATGAGGCGAAGTTGGTATGCGATCCATCGTAATCCACGGCCATGCCTCCGCCGATGTCGAGCACGCCCATCGGTGCACCTTCTTTAACAAGATCGCAGTAGATGCGTACCGCTTCGGTAGCGCCTTCACGAATGGCAGCGATGTTTGGAATTTGGCTGCCTTGATGGTAGTGAAGCATTTTCAAACAAGGCAGGTGACCGCTGGCTTTTAAGGAATCGACCACGCCAATGACTTGTGCCGCGTTGAGTCCGAAGACGGATTTGTCGCCAGCGGATTCTTGCCAGTGACCTGAGCCTTTGGTGGAAAGTCGGATGCGGATACCGAGGTTGGGGAGAACGCCGATTTTACGAGAGCGCTCGAGAATAAGATCGAGCTCGCTTGGCATTTCCAACACCAACATGATTTTCATTCCCATTTTTTGAGAATGAAGAGCGAGGTCGATGAACTCTTCGTCCTTGTAGCCGTTACAAATGATGTAGGCATCGGGATCGTGCATGTGTGCGAGAGCCGCGATGAGCTCCGGCTTCGAACCTGCCTCAAGGCCGTAGTGATATTTTTTTCCGAACTCGGCGATTTCCTCGATGACTTGGCGCTGTTGGTTTACTTTGATTGGGTAAACGCCGCGGTAGTTGCCTTGGTATTTGGTTTCCTTGATCGCCTCACGAAATGCCTCGTTGATCTCGGTAATGCGGGAATGCAAGAGGTCGCGGAAACGCAAAAGCACCGGAAGATGAGTTCCTCGATCGCGGAGTCCTTCGATCACGTTGTGCAAGGAAACTTTGGCACTGTGCTCGCCGTCTTCGAGTTTCACCGTGACGTGTCCGTCTTTGTTAACACCGAAAAATTTATGCCCCCAAGCTTCCACTCCATAGAGTTCGGCGGATTTCTCGGCTGACCAACCTTTGGAGGATTTGGATTTGGAGGGTTTGCTGGTAGGGGCGGTGGTTGGTGGAATCACGGGGGAAACCTGCATGATAACGCCAAAACTTCAAACTTGAAATTTCGGCTGAAAATCACTCATTCGGGAGGTAGGCGGCGTCACGATCGATTTGGAAGGTCCACTCAAGCGGTTTACTGGCGGGATTTCCCTCGAGATCCTTCCAAGTGACGATGACGTCGCAGGTCTTGTTGCGTAGGTTGCGATTGACTTGCCATGAGAACAATTTCCCAGCACTGGCGTAGTTGGCGGGAACTTCACCAAAGCCCCCGACATGCATTTTCAGGGTTTTTGGGTCAATATTGGTGGCGGTGTTTAGATCTACCTCAATGTTTGGAGTGCGTGTATTCACGATCGCGCCAGGTTGTGGATTGACTGGAAACTCAAGGGGTTTTGCGGCTCCTTCGATCATGCCTGCAGAAGAGTCAGCTGCTGCGTCACGGAAGTTGATGGCGAATTCGAATATCTTATCATAATTACCTAGAATGATGTAACGTGGAAGAATGTTATTCGGCGAGTCGATTTTCACTTTTCCAGGTTGGACGGTGAAGAGATGTGAGTAGCCAACTAGGTCTGCCTTACGTAGCATTTCATCGGTGAAAAATCCACCCGGATACGCGTAGGTGGGGACATTCTTTTTGAATTTCTGTTCGAGAAAGCGCTTGGAATCGCTCATTTCGACATCGAGAAATTGATCATACTCCTTTTCCCCGCGGCTGATGTATTTTTTCACCGTTTGGGGGTAAGGATGAGAGGACGAGTGGCAACCCACCGTCGCGCCATTTTTGATCATTTCTTTGATCATGGCTGTAGTCAGCGCCTTGCTGCCACCATCGACGTAGTCTTTATAAAGATAGATCGTATAAGGATAACCGAACTCTTTAAGGATGGGATAGGCATCGGTGTAAACGGATTTCCAGCCATCATCGATGGTGATGACAATAGCTTTGGCTGGTATGGTCTTTTCGCCTTTTTTCCATGCGATGAAATCTGACATCGAAATGACGGCTAAGCCCAGTTCACGGATGGTTTCGAGTTGTTCGCGGAATTTGGAGGTGCGAATACGCATCGCGGTTTCCGGTTCGGTTTCGGAAAATTCATGGTAACCCAGCACGGCGACGCGAACCCCGTCATCAGTCGGTGGTGTTTGTGGTTGTTCCACTGGAGCCACCTGAGAAATGGCGTAGGTCGCCAGCATCAGCCAGAAGCTAAAAGAGAGGTGAATCCGTTTCATGGTGCATAAGCTACCCTGTCTCTTGGGTCTTGTAAACCTGACTCTTGAGCGGAGTGCAGAGAGCGGAGAGGTGGAGAGGTGGAGAGGGAGTCATTAAGAGGGATCTCTTCCTTGAGATTTGAAAATTGAAAATTGTAAATTCTTCTCGCGAGGATGCTTGCCATGGACGCGGGAATCACCATAGTTGGGCGTATCGATGGCAAGTTTTTTCCCACAACTGGAATTCAAATTTTCGATATGGAATCGTGGGGCGAAAATGCCAAAGAAGAAAAATCTTCTAACAGAGAATTTAAATAAATCTGATCCAGGGATGACAGTGTGGTGCGAGGAGCAAGCGATGTCATTTGGTTTGCCTGAGCTGGCGAGGAAAGTAAGAGTGGTATGGAATCCAAGAATGCAAACGACTGCAGGTCGGGCTTGTTGGCCGGAGCGCTTGATCGAGATCAATCCCAAACTTAAAGATCTATCAGAATCGCAAGTTTGGCGCACCTTGAAACATGAATTTGCGCATCTGTTAGCATTTGAGCGCTGCGGTCGCCGTCAGATAGACCCTCATGGTGTGGAATGGCAGAAGGCTTGTTGTGAGTTGGGAATTCCTGGTGAAAGCGCGCGCCATTCGTTGCCGCTTAAAGGCCGTAGAATCAAACGCAAATATGTTTACGTCTGCCCGTCTTGTTTTTCTGATGTCAAACGTGTCCGTCCGATGAAACGTGCGGTGGCTTGTTATTCCTGTTGTAAAAAATACAACGGAGGAAATTATCACGAGAAGTTTCGTTTGATTAAAAACGTCCTCTGAAAATCAGGTATTTTTCTGAAATTTAAGGAATAATTTGTGATTTTGCTTCGCTATAAATTGCGACAACCAAAATTAGCATTAATTTTTCATCATGAACTTCGATTTTATCACATCTTCGCATCTCGCTTATATCATGGGCTTATCCCCGAATTTTGTGATCATTTTTGTGATTACGGCAGTCGTCAGTTGGTTGGTAAGTCATACCTTGAAGCGGCGATTCAATGAGTATTCACAGATTTCCGTGCGTTATACGGGAGCGCAGATTGCAGAAATCATGCTGCGTGAAAACGGGATCAATGATGTCCAAGTCATCAGTACGCCCGGAAAATTAACCGATCACTATGATCCCAAAACTCGCACGGTGAATTTGAGCGAATCGGTTTATGCGATGAACACGATTGCGGCCGCGGCGGTTGCGGCTCACGAATGCGGTCACGCGATCCAGCATCAGAAGGCATATATGTGGCTAACGATGCGATCGAAAATGGTGCCCGCCGTGCAATTCGCAGGCACGACACTGAATATCATCATGATTGCGGGTATGTTCGGTGCCGCAGTTTTTCACACGCCTATTTTTCTCTATATTTGGGTCGACTTGTTTGCTCTCACCACTTTGTTCGCATTCGTGACCTTGCCGGTTGAGTTTGATGCCAGCAAGCGTGCGCTTGTATGGCTGGGAAAATCGGGAGTTTCATCTTCCATGGATCATAGAAAAGCTGAGAATGCGCTTTTCTGGGCGGCGATGACCTACGTGGTTGCAGCTCTTGGATCGCTCGCCATGCTGCTATACTACGTGTCGATGCTGTTAGGTCGTAGAGAAGAATAATCCTTAATCTTTTTTCAAAGAAATCGTCTTCGGCCAGCCGGGGAATTGTTGGGCTTCTGCCTTGGTCACGTCTTCGAAACGTGGCCAACATTCAAAGGTGACCTGCTTGCCAGGTTTTTCAAAGCGGATGACAGCCCAACCATCGGCCCATCCTTCGGTGGGTTTCAATTCGGTCGTTTCCATTTTATCCGATTGACGAATCCCACGGCGTCTCGGGTCAGGATTGGCATAGGCGTGCATGGTGATTTTGTTACCAAAACCATCGAGATAATCCCCCGTCCAAGGCAGGAGGTTTTTCGGATCACGGTTTTCGCCCGGCTTTTCACCCTCAGGCCACCACCAACGGCCGTAGTAGTTGTTTACGATCGCGGGTGTGACAAACGCCCAAGGACCGTCTCCGTGTTTGTTGATTCCATGTTGAATTAGAGTGGCGAGGTGTTGGTCACCAGCGATGTGAACGGCATTTGCTCTCTGTATAAGTTCAAGCGCACGATTTCGTGCGGTTTGCGGCCAACCGTTGGAATCGAGATCGGCGTGCAAACGATTCTTGCTCGTACCATGAAGATGGGCGCCACCGCAAAAACCGGTTTGTGAAAGGACCGCCTTCATCGCTATACCATCGTTTTGTTTACCCCATGCCTCGAGAAATTTCTCCTGGCGAGTTCCTAACAATTCGAGTTCGGGAGTATCGATGACTTTCGGATCATAGTTTGTATCGAGAATATGATCGGGGCGCGGGCCTTTCATCGGATGGCGACCTTCGGGTCCAGTTTTGAATTTTCTATCTTCGAGAATGGCGAAGTCCACGCCGCCGATGATGAGGTTGGTGTAATAGACGCCGATGCCTTGTTGGATGGGTGTTGGATCGTAGGGATCAGGTAAGTGGGCGCATTGCTGGCGCTCGACCATTTTCACATATTCTGGATGGAAGAAATAACCACCGTCGTGGCCAGCTCCGGTTGTGGATTGCTTGCCGTTTTCTCCCCAAAGATTGGCTTGGCCGATATCGTGGTCGTCGGGAATTGTGACGCATGGGCGGGTGCGGAAAATTTCGCGAAAGGCGAGGCCGAACTTGAGCCATGCGGCGGTGTGTTCTTTGTGATCGTAGGATTGATCGCCTGCGAAAAAGAGAAGATCTGGATCTTGGTGATTGATGTTGCGGGTGTATTCCTCGCGCAGACCGCGGTCTTTATTGGAATTGCAGGAAAGTGCAGCGACTTCAATCTGGTCCTTGTGTTTTGGATCAGCTCGGACAAGTCCCTCAAAGCTGGCCTTCTCGCCATGGAGTAAGCGGTATTTTACATTTTTCGTATCATCCCAGTTTTCAATCCGGAAACAAGTGGACCAACCGATATCGTTGACTTTCTGGGTGGCAATTTTTTTCCATGCTCCATTGCTTTCAACTTCAAGACGTACCTCGCGTGTTTCGTCGGGATAGAGTGGATAAAGCTGCGCGCTGAGTTTTAAATTTTTGTTAGAAACGGTGTAGATTCCGAAGCATACAACCTGATCGCGCGCGACTTTGAGATCGATAATGGGGCCGGTCGGCTGATTCCACCAGTCATTCACCGCGAGCGAGTCCTCACCTTTTTTGAATGGAGCTTTTACGGGTGGCTCGCCGTGAGTTTTTTCTGCAGCTTGGCAAAGCGAAGTGAGAGCGAGTAGCAGTGAGTAAGTTAAGGTAAGAGCTCGTTTCATTAGGGTTTGGGTTATTTATAAACTAAAGTCGCAGTTGCGGTGCAGTCTTTGTCGCTGCGGAAACGGATCCAGTAGGCGGAAAAGGAATCGGGGAAAGTATGATCTGCTTTGCCATCGACCTTGAAACTCATGTAGGTTGCCCAGTCACTGTTGCCAGTGATATCGATTTCAGCGGTGATAGTGGACGGAATAGATGTGGTAAGAGATAGTGATTTTTTATCGTATCCGGTCAACAGGTAAGGATCGGATATCGTGTTGGCTTTTACAGTAGATTCTTTCCATGGGCCGCCTTGGCCACGGGGTTTTCCAAATTTCCAAAGATCATCTATGGCACCTGCCCAGACGGCGGTCTTTCCATCGGTAGAGCGGAGGATATTTTTGTTAGATTCTGGTGCGTCTTTAGCGACTCCGCTCATGACAAGTAGCCCGCGATAACCGCAGAGATCGTGGATGAGGCGGTTGTGAGTGGTAATAGGGCGGACTTTGATGAAACCGCCCGCGTTGCGGGCGGGTAGTTCGTAGAGCGTGCCATCGGCATTAAAAATATCGCGCTCGGTGACAATCTCGCGGGCAACGCGGTAGTTGCCGAGTGGATGTTTACCAATTTCGCCTTTGGGAAGTCTCCAACGTTTGCCATCCTGATCGAGGAAAAGCACAGATGCTTCATCGATAACGAGGAAATCGTTTTTCGGAATCGCCGCGAGTTGGTTGGTATTTGCAGGTTCGTCTTCTTTATTGATAGGTTTGAGTTCGAGTTTTTCATTTAGATCATAGTAGCCAATGGATTTTCCTGATGCATTTGTAGCGGCGAATGCCAGGGTGCGGACGTTTCCGTCAAGCGCGCGAACGATGCCTCCAGTGAGTTCTTGATTGGGCTTGGCTATGCCATCGAATATGGGATCAGCTTTGATTGTGCGCTTGTCATCATTGCGATAACTGAATGCGGCGGTGATACCTTTGACGTTTTCTCTGGTGCTGAGTCTTATCCACACACCAGGATCAGATTTTTCGAAGGAAACATAGGCGTTTGGATTTACGGAAATTTCACGCAAGGTTTTCCATTTTCCATCTCCATCAGCATCGATTTCTAGCACGACATTTACATCAGATTTGTTAGAATGCGTGAAGTGCAAGCAGCGGTGATTGTAGCCTTTGAAAAAGAAAGCATCTGAAGGAGTGTTGGCGGAAACATCTTCTTTCTCCCAAACCATGCCGCGTCCGATTTCTACGCCGAAGCTATCGATCTGATCCGGTTTTACAAACCACAGATTGGATTGCGATTGGGCGGCGGCGATTTCGCCTTTAGCTACGCGCTTATTGAGGAATTCAGCTTTCGCGGTGTCATCGCAACCAAACACAACATGATCACCCCAACGTGAGAAGTCTCCGATGACTTTTAAATAGTTGGAACGTGGCGCGAGGCCAGCGGAGTTCGTGCTGCTGAAAGTTTTTGGGAAACGCCACATTGTGCCGTGCATGGTCATTAGGAATTCCTCATCGCCGATTTCACGGATGCGGGGCCATTCGGTATTCCAACCGTGAGCGCCGTCGTAGGAGTGCGATGCTTTGGGCATACGGTAAAATGTCCAACCCGTGGCTGGCGCGCGCAGAGCGAGGATGGCGGATTTGTTATCCCAACCTGTGGCCCAGATCGGATCGGTGGCAGGGTTTGCGCTGCCATGAATTCCTCCGCGACCCGTCACTTCGGTGAACTGGTTGCGACGCACGACTTTCCACGTGTCCGATTTTCCATCCCACTCGGCCAGCACGCCGGAAGGGATGCGTGGATTGGAGAGTGCTTCTTTGGATTTTTCACCATTGTTAGAATAGATCAACACGCCTTGGCCAGAATACAAACCTTTGCCGTGATAACCGGGAAGATTGGCAAAGCGACGACCCTCGGGCGGCTTACCTTTTTGTTCTTGTGAATCGGCAAACAACTCGGTGAACGAGAGTGTTTTCACATCCACTTCGTAGATGCCCTCTTCCATGGTCGCTAAATAGATTTTTCCGGTTGGATCGGTTAAATGGCGGGCGTTGCCAGTGTGGCGGCCCGGCATTTTATCGTAGGGAATTGCTCGGACTTCGCCGGTTTTGCCGACTACGTAGGGCCCGATGAAAAGTTGTTCGGATTCCTTGTGGATCATCCGATTGGCGGGTGTGCCACCGATAGATTCGGGGTGGATAGTTTGGGTGAGATCTTTTGAAATTGAGTAGAGTTTGTCATCTGAGCCCTTGGGTTGGTGCGGCGCGTAGGTGACCACCCAGAGTTTATCTGCCCAAGGCACGACCGCACCAGTTCCGCATTCCTTCTGGGAGTTAAACATCGCGAGATGCGGATAAATCCCTGAGAGCTCAGATGGCGCGGCCTTGCAAGCGATAGCGGATAGGGCAAAAAACAGGGCGATGGGTTTCATCATTTGAATGGATGGTATGCGAGCATCTGATACTGGATAGATGGTAAATTCTTTCGACCAAAAGGCAAAGCATGGTGGGGGATTGAATCCGTCATGCAATCAAATCAAACCTATTTTTCTCTGGGTATGGCGGATGAAAATTGAGGGAAGAATCGGATAGTATTCTAGTCCTTTCATCTACGCCGCGATTAGCTCATTGCTGCAAACCAGCGAGGTTCATTACCGGGCTTCCATTTGATGCTGCATCCACTGCTTGGGAGACCTCTGGCGGGTGGTTGGTCGGTAAGGAGGGAATTTATCGCCGTGATGAGATCCGCACCGTTTGCGGCGACACCTGAATCCGGGCGTGATTCATCAAACTGTCCAGTATAGATGATTTTGCCTTCACCATCGATGAGGAAGAAATCTGGGGTGCAGGCGGCTCCGTAGGATTTCGCGATCATCTGGGTTTCATCAATCAGGTAGGGGAAATCCCAACCGTATTGACTCGCGAACTCTTTCATGGGCTCTGGGCCATCCTGAGGGAATTTTTCAATATCGTTGGAGTTAATCGCAACGGTGTTTACTCCATGCGCAACATACGTTTTAGCAAATTGTCCAAGTGCCTTGGCGATATGTATCACGTAAGGACAATGGTTGCAGGCAAACACAATCACCGTCCCGTTTTTCCCTGCCACATTCTTCAGCAAATGCTTTTTTCCCCATGCATCTGGCAACTCAAAGCCAGGTGCTATGTTGTTAAACCTCAGTTCGAAAGTCGATGTTGCTAAGGACATGTGGGACTTCTAAGCATGGATTAAAAAATCCGCAATAGGAGTCTTGTAGTTAATTTGAGTTTTATCTTTGGGAATTAGCGGTTACCTCGTGAGTGTGCTTACGCCTGCCGAACAAGCCAGATACTCACGCCACCTCCTGATCCCGGAGATAGGCGAAAGCGGCCAAATACGCCTGAAAAACGCCTCAGTGCTCTTGATTGGCACAGGTGGACTAGGCTCTCCTGCGGCCCTTTACCTTGCGGCGGCAGGGGTTGGAAAACTCGGCTTGGTCGATCCCGATACGGTTGATATCTCCAATCTCCAGCGCCAGCTCTTACACAGCGATGCCACCATTGGGGTCTCCAAACTCGATTCCGCAGCTGAGCGCCTGCGTGAGACCAATCCACACCTTGAGCTTGAACTCTTTCCCGTACGCTTCACGCCTGACAACGCACGCTCGATTGCTGAAAATTACGACATCATCATCGATGGCTCGGATAATTTCCCCACGCGTTTCCTTTCAAATGACACGGCGTTTTTTCTGAAAAAGCCGCTCGTCTACGGAGCGATTCATCGTTTCGACGGACAGATGACCGTATTCGCGCCGCATCTTGGCGGGCCGTGTTATCGATGTTTGTTGCCGGAAATTCCACCACCGGGCGCAGTGCCGAATTGCGCGGAAGCCGGAGTTCTCGGTGTGCTGCCGGGGATCATCGGTTCGCTCCAAGCGATGGAGGCGATCAAACTCATCCTCGGCATCGGCGAAGTCCCTGTCGGAAAACTTTTGATCTACGATGCCTTACGTACTTCATTTCGTTCCATTAAACTTTCCAAAGATCCCGCATGTCGACTCTGCGGAGAAAATCCAAATATCCTTTCCATAAACAATTCTGAAACCACCGCAAATCCGTCCTGCCAAATCCACGATCCCACCATGAAATCCATCTCCGCTGCAGAACTTAAAGACCGCCTCGATTCAGGAAAACTCAACGCATTACTCATCGATGTTCGCGAAGAAGGGGAATGGCAGGTTGTAAATATTCCCCAGGCAAAACTAGTGCCATTGCAAACCATTCCAGCTTACGCGCCAAATCTTCCCAAAGACACCGAGATCATCATCCACTGCAAAGCTGGCATGCGTTCCGCCAGAGCTTGCGAATACCTCATGTCGATCGGCTTTGATAATGTCACCAACGTGGACGGAGGAATGGATGCTTTTCAGAAGTTGTAGGGAGTGGGGCGACTAGCCTACAGCATTTCCTGGTAAAACAGCGCCTCTTGCTGCTTTATGAGAGCTAAGCTTCATTGAGATGTGCTTTTTGAGAACTCGACATTTCATTCCAAGGACGTATGTCTTTAGATGAATCGTAATTTTTCATCAAAAAATCCATCCAAAGAATATGAAACTCATTCTTACCTCCTTGATTCTTGCTATCAGTTTAGCCGGCGCTAACGCAAAAGAGATCGCGCATAAAGTAGTCATCAAGAGTATCGAGACAGTGATTCAGCAGACTCCTGAGTTTCAAGTTAATGGAATAAAAGATAAAAAATTTAATCCGCGTCATTGGTTGGAGATTGAAGCGGAGCTTGAGGTCCAGACGACCAACGATAAGGGTGAGCTAGATACAAAAGGATTCATCCCAGAGATAACGGCAAACTGGTTTGTGATCATTAAGGATAAACAGAGTGGGAAACCAATCATGCTTAACGGTAAGGCGACGTTCCGAGAGATCCGAACCAAGGATAAGAAGGCCTATGTGAGTGCCTACATCAGCCCAGACACTTTGGAGAAACTAACGGGAGAAAATAAACCCAGTGATAAAGATATTGAAGGTGTGGCTTTGGTGATTTCGGGTCCTGGGATCGTTAGCGAAGGTGAGCATAAAAAAGGCCTTCAAAAAGCCACAGTACATGAAGACACTCAGTGGTGGTCGGGTAGTCAGTATAAGACAATGGATGGCGCTGTTCTGGCAAAATCGAAAACTCCATTCGCACCGCTTTGGACAGATCGCTATCCGGTCGAGAAGCCGGAATTGTAAACCATGCATTCCCTAACAAAAATCACATTTCTTTTTCTTCTTTTCACGATCTCCTCCATCGCTGCACCAGAGAAAAAGGTCATCGATGGGGTGACGTATCACATTCTGAAGGTCACGCCGGATCGGATTCAGTTGTTGTGGAAGAGTGATGATGGTCAGCAGTTGAGAACCTTTCCGGCTGCATCGAAATTTCTGAAAGGGAAGGGGATAGCGGTGGAGACTTTGATGAATGGAGGAATTTTCGAACCGGGTGGTATTCCCAGTGGCTTGCTGGTGCAGGATGGAAAAGAAATGAACCCCGTGAATCGGAATAAGGGCGAGGGAAATTTTTTCCTGCAACCGAATGGGATTTTTCTGATCTCTGATAAAGGTGCAGCGGTGATTCGCACGGATGAATATCCGCAGAAAAATGTCATCGTGAAACAAGCCGTGCAGTCCGGACCCTTGTTGTTGAGAGGTGGAAAAGTTCATTCGGCGTTCAATGCTAACTCAACATCAGAACTGCACCGCAACGGCGTGGGCGTGTCGAAGACAGGTGAAGTGGTTTTCGTGATGACCGATTTCCACTCCGAGAAATTTGTGAACCTTCATCAGTTTGCGATGTTATTCAAATCCCTCGGTTGTGATGATGCATTATTCCTAGATGGTGATATCAGTCAAATGCGCTCTGGTGCAGATATGGAAAAGCAAAGCAATAGCTTTGGTTCGATCTTCGCGGTGGTGAAAGCGAAGGAATGATCTAATAACTTTTTTGGTTGGTTTTTTATCTCGCGCAAAGTCGCAAAGACGCCAAGTGAGATAGATTAAGTAGAGTGACTCAAAAAAGGGAAATTGAGTTAAGTATATTTAAAACCATTCATGATCATTTTGAATCAAACTCTTCCTTTGCGTCTTTGCGACTTTGCGCGAGACCCTCTTCTTCACATTTTCACCGCCTTGAGCCCTAGGAATAAGGGAAACTCCTCCGCTGCCTTGTGCTCCGCTTTACTGAACGGACCGACCTGTGATCTGCGGTGTGAGAAAAGCTCCGTGCATTTCGTGACGCCCATGCCTGCGGAGCCGATGGCTGTTAGAAGATCTGCGAGAGGTCGATGATAAAACACGGTGCCTTCCCCTGTGTTAAGACCGGGTCGGGTTTGGATCGCGATCTCAAGTGCGGAACCGTATTTATCTAACCGCCGAAATTGAATTTTCTGATCACCATCCCAGCCCCAATGACTTTCTTTGGGAATGCGGAAACACGGATGCATCATCACGATCGCGAAACTTCCACCTGGTTTGAGCGCTGCGGAAACATTTTTCATCAGCGCCTCAGCATCCGGCACATCATGCACTGCCATCACGCAGGCGGCTTTGTTAAAACTTCCATCCGCCCACGGCGCTTTACCACACGCATCGGCAACTTCGAAACTCACTCGCGTTTCATTACTGTGTCGCTGCCGAGCTGCGGAAATGAGTTTCTCACTCGCATCCACTCCATGAATTTTTCCCGCTCCCGCGCTGAGCAAATGTTTCACCAGCACGCCCTGTCCGCAGCAGACATCAATCACGGCATCGCCTTTTTGGATATCCAGTAAGGCCATGACACCAGGTAAAATCACATTTTGATGATAGTCCGATCCATCTGCACCCACGAGTTTGTCATACCATCCCGCAACCCCGTCCCAGCCACGGTCATTTCCGGGCTTAGGAGGCCCGCCAGCGCTTGGTTTGCCGGCGAATATCTTCGCAGGGATAGGCCCTTTTGGGGCTCCTTTGTGGGGAAAGGGTTTTCCTCTGCGTTTGCCGTCGTGCCGTTCCATTTCCGCAAATAAGCCCTGATCTGCTGGCTCTGGCGATGAAAAATCCATCGCGAGACATGGGATTTCTCCCCAAATTCACGATTCTATAGGGAATTACAGCTTTCTTAATAAAAAATCACTTTTATCGCATGAAATTCGTTGACCCAATGTCAAACTTATGGTTTCCTAGCGCCGTCGCAAGACAAGGCGGCTCGACTGAACGTCCCTTTGGGTTTTGGGTTTTTCCCGGGGATAATCGGTCGAGCCGCTCTTTTTTTTGCCCAGATGGGACGATGGTTTTTTTAAACCACGAAAAGCACGAAGGACACGAAAGTTTCAGAGAGACCCATTAGCCCTTTTCGATGCATTCGATTATTAGCTATCTCTATTTCGTGTCCCTCGTGTTTTTCATGGTTAAATTCTTATCTTCATTCGCGGTTGATAATAACGAATCTCACGCTCCGTCCTTGATATGTGACGCGTAGGTTCTCTAATGGCTGCATGGCAATCGTTTGGTGCAACGGAAAATTTCTAGAGGAGACCGAGTTTCGGGTTTCTCCTTCTGACCGCGGTCTATGTTATGGATTTAGTTTGTTTGAGACCATCCTAGCAGTCGATGGCCAACCTCAACTTCTTATTGAACATTTGAGAAGATTAAAAAGCGGACTGTTGCGATTGAATATTCATAACGTTGAGATCGATGAGTCCGGACTGCGGCAAGTCATGGTCGGCTTGTTAAAGCGTAATGGAATGGACACTGGCATGGCGAGAATACGTTTTGCAATTAGCATGGGATTGGGTCCGATAAATCTAACAGATAGTGGTCAAGCGTGGGAATGGATGACCACTTCAAAAGTTGAGCTAACTGAAGAAAGCTTGCGTCTAACAATTGCGCCTTGGCGGAAGGATAATGAAAGCATGTTGCGTGGCTTGAAGACTGGAAATTATGCTGAGCATCTTATCGCACTCGATATGGCGCGCCATGAGGGCTTTGATGAAATGTTGTTTTTCAATACCTCGGATGAACTATGCGAGGCAGCGATGGCGAACGTGTTCCTGATTCGAGGCAAGGAGCTTTACACGCCCAGCCTGGATAGTGGCTGCCTGCCTGGAGTGACCCGCGAGCTCATCATCAGGCTAGCAGCGGATAAACGCATCCCGTGCCATGTCAGAGCTCTCAATAAAAAGGACATCATGAAGGCAGACGGAATTTTCCTGACCTCTTCGATCAAAGGCCCAGTATGGGTTTCCTCGTTCCAAGGCAGCGCCTACCTAGTGCATCCGCTTTTCAGTGCGATCCGGACCCTGTGGTTGGAAAATATGAAGAAATGAACCACGGATGGACGCGGATTCACGCGGATGGGATGTGAAAATTACTATCAATCCAAAGCATATTTCATACTTCAGGATCAAAGATCATGGCTTTAAAACCAGATTTTATCCGCGTCCATACGTGTTTATCCGTGGTTCTCTTCCTAATTTAGCCAATATTCCTTCCTTGTGAATGAATGTTGTAAACAACCCCGAGGATTTTTTCTTCCCGAACGCAGGGTCTATCGTTCACTATTCTCTCTGTAACCCCAACACTAACCAAAATTATGTCACGTCCAGTCACACTTTTCACAGGCCAATGGGCCGATCTTCCACTCGAAAAACTTGCGCCGCTCGCTGCTGAAATGGGCTACGACGGCCTTGAGCTTGCTTGCTGGGGAGATCACTTCGATGTTGCTCAGGCGAATTCGAAAAAGAATTACATCAAAGAAAAATGGGAACTCCTCGCCGATCACGGCCTGACTTCCTACGCGATTTCCAGCCACCTCGTCGGACAAGCGATTTGCGACAACATCGATGAGCGCCACAAAGCCATCCTTCCTCCACACGTTTGGGGTAAAGGTGATGCAGAAGGCGTCCGCAAGCGTGCCGCAAAAGAAATGATCGATACCGGAAAAGCCGCTCGTAAATTTTTCAACGCCAAGCCAGGTCGCAAAGGCAAAGACGAATTCCCAGCAGTGGTCAACGGTTTCACCGGTTCTTCCATCTGGCACGGCCTCTACGCTTTCCCTCCAACCAGCCAAGCATTCTACGAAAAAGGTTTCCAAGATTTCGCCAAACGTTTCACTCCTATCCTCGATGCGTTTGATAAAGAAAACGTCAACTTCGCTCTCGAAGTTCACCCAACCGAAATCGCCTTCGACATCGCCACCGCACAACGCGCACTCAAAGCGGTGAAAAATCACAAACGTTTCGGGTTCAACTACGATCCATCCCACCTCGGTTACCAAGGGGTCGATTATATCAAATTCATCCGCGAACTCGGACACCGCATCTATCACGTACACATGAAAGACGTATGGTGGGGTCACGGTGACGGTTCCGTCGGCGTGTTCGGTGGCAGCACCGACTTCGGCGATTCTCGCCGCTTCTGGGATTTCCGTTCGCTCGGCCACGGCGACATCGAGTTCGAGGACATCATCGTCGCGCTCAATGATCTCAAATATGCAGGTCCTCTCTCCGTTGAGTGGGAAGACATCCGCATGGATCGCGTCCACGGTGCTACCGAGGCAGCAGCATTTGTTAGAAATGTTGACTTCCCAGGCTCCAATGTCGCATTTGACGCCGCATTCGACAAATCCAACCAATAATACTTATGTCACTCAAAGTAGGAGTAATCGGTGCCGGCTGGATGGTGAAATACCATGCCGCAGGCTTTCGCGCAGCGGGTGCAGATATCGTCGCTGTTGCGGATCCGTTGCCAGGCGCAGCGGAAAGCGCAGCCAAGCAATGGAATATCGCAAAGACCTTCGATTCGGTCGATCGCATGTTGGCAGAAGCTCCGGAACTTGATGCGGTCAGCATCATTGTTCCTAACAAGTTTCATGCTCCACTCGCGATCCAGTGCCTCAAAGCAGGCAAACACGTATTCTGCGAAAAGCCACCTGGCTTGAACGCAGCTGAAGTGGCGGAGATGATCGAAGTTGCGAAAGCATCTGGCAAAAAGCTGATGTTCAATTTCAACAACCGCGCTCGTCCTGAATCGCAAGCGATGAAGAAATACGTCGATGACGGCACGGTCGGAACGATCAATTCCGCTCAAGCAAAATGGATACGCCGCACCGGGATTCCTGGTTTCGGCGGTTGGTTCACCACCAAGGCGATGTCCGGCGGTGGCGCGACCATCGATCTTCTTCACATGATCGATCTTGCGCTCTACCTCATGGGCTATCCTGAGCCAGCTCACGTTTTAGCGAACACCTTTGACACGCACATCACCGATCCCGGTTTCAAAGGTCCTTGGGGCATCCCTGACCGCGAAGGCGGCACCACAGATGTGGAATGCGCGGCTCACGGTTTTGTTCGTTTCAAATCTGGCCAAGTTCTCAGTCTCCAAGTTTCTTGGGCGGAAATGGTCAAACGCGAGGAAGTATCTGTTGTTTTCCAGGGCAGCAAAGCCG
>Ga0315907_10001668_pt1 | contig 29675 bp, 63 predicted proteins | sample LakEriMetagenome_3_FD_203525 | JGI IMG/M metagenome (GOLD analysis project Ga0315907, IMG submission 203525) | Freshwater fungal communities from buoy surface, Lake Erie, Ohio, United States - Buoy 12 MA123 | ecosystem: Environmental > Aquatic > Freshwater > Lake > Lake biofilm | place: USA...
TATTTAAACAGATAAATTAACACTTGTCAAGTTATTTTTTTACTCTTTCCAGCCTTACTTTCGTAACACCTTTTTCGACAAAACCCAATGACTTGGCGGCGGCAACTGATACGTCAATTACTCGCCCCGAAATAAAGGGTCCCCTATCGGTAATCTTGACAACAGCAGATCGACCATTGGACAGGTTGGTTACTTTTACCATTGTGCCGAAAGGAAGGGTTCTGTGGGCAGCAGTTAGCTTTGTATCATTGAGTCGTTCTCCACTGGCAGTTACTGTTCCTTTATTTGATTTCACAGAATAAAAAGAAGCTTTTCCATACTCCAAAGCATTCGCTAACATCGTTGTGGCTAATAGTGCCATTAGTATTTTTTTCATTGTTTTAAATTGTTATAAATATCTTCTACGCCTGTAATTCGCTCGATCTCATTTCCTTGATCGTCTTCGATGATAAGCATAGGAACATTTCTAATGCCTTTTGCGCGAAACCAAGGAATGTTTTCGGGTTCATTCATGCTTTTTATATTCACGGATATTTCGGATTTTTCCAGTCTTGCTTTCAGCATGTGACATGGACCGCAAGTTGCACTCGTAGCCAGTAATTTGTTCATAAAAATTTTGTTATCTGTTCCCATTCACAGCAAGGTAAATGTTTTCCTTTTTCATCTTTTATATAGTCCCAATTGCTTTCATTTTCGTTTTCCCAATTGCCATCTATCGGCTCCATATTACAGGAACACTTTCGCGGCACACAGTCATCACAGGCGTATTTACCACTAGGCATATAAACCCATGTAGGCTCTGCTTTTTGACAGAACGAGCATTGAAATTCATAATTCATTATTTTTTATTTTTTAATTGTTTTTTCAATTGTTTGTTTTCTTCTCTCAACTTGACAATCTCATCTTCCGCTCTGGTAATGATTTGCCAAATTGCGCCGATTCCCTCATCCATATTGCGAAGTATAGCTGGAAGTTTGTCGTGGTGACGCAAAACGTCAAGAATATCAGGATCTTTTTCCATACGCTTAATATACGTTAGTGTTTGAATTTGTCAAGCTCTTTCTTCACTGCCGTGATAATCCTCTCCAGATCACAGCTATACCATCCGCTTGTGAAGATGTTGTTGATTTCAATAATCTTCTGGTCATCGGTAATATCAACAACCACATGCTTTGGCAAAAGACATTGACTATCAAACCATTTTTGCGCGAATTTGGTAAGATCATCAGATGCATGTTCCCCTTGCTTGGGATTACCATTCTCCATATAAAGGCTGCTGCTGATTACTTTGCCGCCAACAAACACAAAGCGATACTCGCGATAGATTGTTTTCGGGTAAGCAACAACAAACACAATATCGTCGCTATTTATTTGTTTTAAATATTCGACTTCGTTCATGAATTCACCGCGAGTAAAAACGCCACCAGTAAAGTTTTTATTACCACTGGCACTGCGAATCCATAGCTTTTCATGATGTTGGAAACTATCTAAAACGTCTTCCCATTCATAGCCGTCGAAATAATCTTCATTCAATAAATCAGGCAAAGAACGCCAATAACTATAATTATAATACTTCGGGTCATTGTTAAATGGAAAACGCAAATCAGGCAATCCAAGAGTCTTGAGTGTAAACTTTACGCTGTTATCAAAAGCGATACTTCCTCGCGCCACAATCGGCGCGAAGCCATTGCGCTTAATATCTTCATCGCGGCAGAGGTCTTCACAAAAAATGTGTTCTCCCCAAAGCTCACGCTCGTTTTCAAAATAGCTGTTAATGAGTATCATAGTTCTAAGATTTTCTCCATTGCCTTACGCACAACTTTGTCATCAATTTCACGGTTGTCAAGCACTAAAAATGCCATGGCTGTTTTCCAACCAGTAAATTCCTGCTGAATCGCCGCCGCTTGTTCTTTGCGGCATGAATATGTTTGAATGAATTGCGCTCTTTCTTTTGCTTTTTCAATACAACGAACAATTTTGGCATAAGCGTCTGTAATTGGTTCGATAAATGGTTTGCATTTTTCAGCAACTTCATAATCAAATTGCGACTCCAGGTGCGAATAGAAACCTTCACTTGTGGTAAATCGCGGCGAACGCATAAACCAATCCAAGACATTGTTAATTGTTTTTAATCCTGTTGCCATGGCATGTAGATCAGCATATCGACCAGCCTTGACTTTCTTGAGAATTTGACTATCAGGAGAGTAAATAACCACTCCTTCTCTGTCCTCCCATTTGATTACATCTGCCACGCAATCATCCAACGATGCGTATTCATAAGTTTCGGGGCGATCCATCAAGAAGATATATTTCGCCATAAAGTCCACCTCTTGCTGACACCAGTATCGCGCCGTAGTGTTCTCCACAATACCAAGTAGAGTCAGCGTAGGCTCTTCGTGTTCACGAAGCACAATGATATTAGTGGGAGAGGTCCACTCCAGCAAAAGAGTTTGTTCGCTTGTGTCTTCAGATAAAAACCAATTAAAAATCTCAGGATATTTCTTTTCAAATAAAGAGATTTCGTAACCGTTCAACAATTGATATGCGTTGATATAATTGCGAACGCGCACAACCATCTCTCCTTTGTATCGCGATACCATCAATAGACTGCCATCAATCTTTCTTCGCGCACAAATTGGCCATTCAGCGTTCCACGGTTCAAATTCCGACTTCTCACCCAAGTTCGTGAATTTGCGATAGCCTTGACTGATTACGAAACCATCAGACTGGCGCACTACGCACGAACGAAAACGAGCGTTTTCTTCTGTCCATTGTACGCCCATGTGTTTTGGGGTAATGAGCCAACACTCGTCACCAGCGATGACGCAATCTTGGTAGTTAAATTCTTCTTTGTTTGGTAGTTTCATATCTTAATTCAATGTTTGTTTTTCTCCCAAATCTTATCAAAATCTTTTTGATCGATCCACCAAAAATGTTCGATTTTTGGATTGTATTTGTTCGTTTCGTTTGTCCAAATGATATAACCTTCTCCATCGAGAATGGTCAGATATGGATAGTCTTTCGGCGGATTTTCCAATGTATATTTTTTGCTATGGCACAATTGACAACCGCTGCCATCATCCCACGACCATTCGCATTTAACAAAAGTCGGCATCGGTGTGTCTTTGTAAAGATGCGATCTTTCTCTTTTGATATAAAGAATGTGCTGCTTATGTTTAGGCAGTTCTTGTTTGGTTGATTTGAATTTGATGTTCATGTTAGTATTTCCACCTCCAAGTTAAATCACAATGATCACTATATGCTGGTGTTTTGTTACACTCGTCATATTTCTTCTTGTCTGCGATACATTCCTCAAGCATGTTATCAAAAGCTGTTTGATCGACATGATCTTTAAACACATCAAAGATTCTCTTTTTGTGATCCACGATTCTGCGACCCATGCATCGAACAACATAAAGAATTTTAGTATTAGTTTCAATTTCTTGTCTTGGCTTGAACTGAATCTCTGTCCACATATCCATCAGTGAAGTGCCGTTAGTATAGTCGTCAACATGAAAGTGGTGATGATCGCGTATCACTTTAGTAACAATGTCTTCATCATCATAGACATTCAAGCACTTTTCAAGAATGCGATTCATTAAATAAGCTTTAAAATACTTTTCATCTCTTGAAAAGATCGTAAACAAGTCGCCTTGCATATTAGAGATAATATCTTTGATCGGTGTCAAGCTTTTTGACATTTCATCATGATAGCGATTAGTAGCATAAAGAAACGCCTCGATCCATTTCCAAATAATCACCATATTTTGGGCGACACTATCGCCACTAATGAGGCTCTCAATGCGAATAGACTCCTTGAGATAATCGTCTTTCAATTCCCAAACAAATTCTCCCCTTTGTTTATTTTTTTCATCCAACAGCTTTTCCATGTGAGCCTCGAAAGCTGTTGAGATTAAATCACAACCTTCCAAACGATCACTGTCTAAAGTGCCGCCTGTAATCCAAAAAGCAGAGTTTCCTGATTGATTCAAAAACGCTGGCCAAAGTTTTCCAGAGTATTTTTTAATATCGCTAGAATCGTAGGTATCTTTAAGATACTTTAATTCTTGTTCGATGTTGTGGATAGCCCACACGATTTTTTTGTATCTTTCTTCGTTTGATAGTCCCATATTGTTATTAGTCGCTGACCGAAAGTAACACGTTTCGCGAGCCTTGTCAACAAAAAAACTGAGCCAGAGTGTTTTATTTCTCTGGCTCAGTGGGATTTTTAATTTGTTTTAATGATTATTTTTGCTTGGCTTTGCCAAAGTTCAAGGCGACCAGATCAATCACTTTATAAACTTTAGACCAGCGGCTTCCAGCTTTTGGTGTCGGAGTCACAGCAGCCACGGCAGAAGCCAAGGTGACAGCACTTGTCACCACTGGAAACCATGGATAAGCTTTAGCGATCTCTACGACGAGGGGAATAATTACTTCTGTCATGTATATTTTTACACTTAAAAATGATTAAATAGGATTTTTTTTCAGCATGACGGTCGCAAATGGAATTCGTTTGCTATATTCAGCATAAGAAATAGGAGTTTCTATAGTGATTCCATCGTCATATCGAAATCCATCGGGATCGAGAATAACAATTTCATCAAGCTCTGCCCATTCTATTGCTGTTTTTTTTGCAAAGGCGAGGTCCCAGCCTTTTCGATACATTGGAGTGCTGATACGACTCGCGATAGTGTCTCCAGTAATGTCGTTTTTTGTAGCCATAAGTGATTTGTGAGGGGGCTTTCGCCCCCTCTTAGGGTTAGTCTAGGTCAACCATTTTCTTCTCACCGAAGAAGAACCAGCGATAACCAAGAGCATTTACGGCATCCGTAATCTCTGCCATGCTAGGGCAATCTGGCGAGAAGCAACTTTGAATTGCGCGGAAAGAAACTTCTTCAACTCCCTGATCTTGCTTACGAGTCAAGTATTGCTGCACTCGACGAATAACTTCGCTGCGATTGCTCACTTCTTCTTGGAAAGATTGATCTTCCAATTCGTTGCCATCATCGTCAGTAGCGGCAGAAGTGATTTCTACTTCTACTTCTGAAACGACAGTGTAAGCACAGCAGCGCAGTTTCTGGCAATCATAATCAGAAGGAACACTAACAACATCTTTTGGATTAATCTTTACGACAACCATTTTGCCGCGAGACCAGCCGCGAGCATAGTCCCACGAACCTGCATGAATACCGAACGAGCAATGGTTATTGCGATCATCGTCAACGCAATTGCGCTGCACTTCAATGTGTTCGCCCACACCATTGTAGATTTGTCCTTTACTGTTTACAGTGCCTTGCAATACTTTAGTTTGCAGATTACCAGAAACAGAATAGAAGTCATCTTGAAGACCACGATACGCCAAGAAACAACCGTCTTCGGTAATAGGAAGTTCTTTATAGGAAAGGAAGTCATACAATTCTCGCACCGAATTATACGATGGATTTTGTTTGAGGTTTTCCCAGAACTTCTCCAGTAGGGTAACTGGCAGATTCTGTTCGATCAAAGAAAACACTTTCTGCGCCAATGGTGCTGGAAGGAGTTCTCCATAATAAGACACTTCTCTGGTGTTATGATTCAATTGAAATCCTTTGGATTGAATGTTGCGGTTTACATCTGCCGCTTCCAGAGCTTTGTTAATCGCTGCCTCTTGTTGATCAGATGGCAAGCGTAGAGCTGCGATAATCGCCGCATATTTCGGGTCTGAACTGGCAAACTTTTGCGGTTTGTTGTTCATGAATAGGACGATTCCTGTTTGATTAATGATATACTTCATAGATTGTTAAGTTGCGTTGCGCTTTTAATGTATTGTTATTTTGATGGTTTGTCAAGGATTATTTTGCCGCTTTGATGAATTTTCTTACGTCTGAACGACTGGCTTGGAAATAGTAGCTTTCCAAAGTCAATTTGGTAAATGTTGCGACGAGTTCGTTTTTATTGTTTTTTAATTCTTCAGTAATCTTCTCCAAAGCGCATACGCGTTTTTCGAGAATTGGGGAGAATGGGTCTTTAGAAATTCTATTACTGAAAGTTTGCTGAGACTTGCTGCTCAAAAGATTTTTGCATTTATGATAGCGTTGGCTCATTTCTGATCTTGCTTGATCGCGCTCCGTCTTGCTCTTTTGCAACTGCTTGATCGTAGCTACGATTGCTGGATCATCATAAGATGCATACCCAAGAGCAATTAAATCCCTTTTTAATAGCACCGACTTAAACGAATAGGTGCTATGAAATCCATTGTCTAGGATGAGGATTTTTTGAACCAAGTCTAATTTGTTTGATTGAAGAGTCTGTGCCAAGAATTGCTTTGCATCATCTTCGGTATGAGTAACACCCCAATATTCATTATGCAATTCGAGAGCAGACCAGCGAAAACTTTTGCTGCCGTAGCCACGACGATACACAGTGTATCGGTTATCGCTAGCAACACCACCGCCTTGTGTGTTTTTGGGATAGATTGTCGAAGCGGCACGAAATACCAAATCAGATGGCGTTGAATATTGTGAGATTGCGGAACAAACATACTCCATGCTTTGCTTTGTGCAATACAGAACAGATTTGTTGTTTGTTTTGCACCAATCTTCGATTCTGCGAACCTGCTCGCCACGGTGATGATAAGAATCAGAAACAAGAAGAACCAATTTACGACCATTGTGTTCAGCCAGAGGATTGCTTGGATTGAGGCTGCCAATTTTCGCCAAAGACAATGCTACTTTCGATGGCACGAACGCATTATTTTTGAATTTAAAATCAGAAGTCTTGTTTAGCTTGTTCACGCACAAATCGGACAGAGTAAGCTCACCCAACGATTCTTTTTGTTGATTAATAAATTCCCCAAGAACCGCTTCACACTTGGCAATGCCATTGGTGAACTTTGCAGTCTCACGGAAAAACTCTCGCGAAATTGGCACTTCAAAAAATCCAACAGGAACATCTATCTGAATAGCTGTTGTTGGCGAACATTGATCTTCAAACCCAAAACCCTTGAAGCTATCTGGCGTATGATACTTTACGCCACCCATCGTAATGGCATAATTGGAATATGAATCGCCAGTCAAACCGCTTTCAAAAGAATAGAATCGAATGCCGTCTTTTTCTAAGATGAGTGTTTTGTTGTTTTGTTGATAGATACCGTTCATCGTGTGACCGCTATCGTCAATCACTTCAATCTTTGCCAGAGTAGCGTAGTCTGCCATCGCTTGAGCGCACACCACAAAAGTGCCAGTGTTGCCGTTGTTGACGCGATCTTCTTTGATGTCGATTTCAACAAGCAAACCACTTTCGTTTGTGGGTTCTTGCGACATTTCAATCACTTGACCGATAGATGCGCCAGATTCGTCACCACCAAGAACGCACGAATAAACCGTCTTCGTGCCGTTGTAGAAAGAAGTGACGTAAAAAACATCTTGATAACAGTGACCTGCTTTTGCGCCTACGCCGAAACCACCGATAGGTTGATCGCTGTTTGATTTTGTGGAGCGGAAGTATTTGCCGAACACGTTGCGAATGCCGTTGTCGTCCAAACCGTTAGCAAAGTCACGAACAAAGAAGCGACCTTCTTTTACGCCAGTTTGAACAGGATTCTCGATGCCGTGTTTCAAGTGTTCATCGACAGCGTTGCTTACCCATTCACGCACAACGGCGAGAATTTTGTCGGTGTAGATATTGTCGCGGAAGATTTGACAAGCTTGTTTCATGCCTTCCAAATCCATATCCATATTGGACACTTGCGAAGATTCAATTCCTTGAGTGAAGATAGGTGATGTGTTGAGTTGCGTTTTCATGTCGGGGGCGATAGTAATCAGAAAAATGGACAATGTCAACAAGTTTTTTGAAAAAATTTTCGCGGCAAGATTTTTGTTGACAAGCTGCTACGAAATGTTACTCTGTGCGCCACATGAAATTAGGACTCGTATGCATCAGTGAAATGCTCAAGAAGAAAGACAAGTCTCTCGCCTTTAAAACCATGACACGCAAACGCTTTCTTGAGTTGGGTCGAGACGCTGCGCTTGTAGAGCTTTCGTCGCGTATTCTACACAACTGCAAACTAACCAAACAAATCATTTTGCACTGTGCCGCGAATAAAATCTCTCACTACCGCATCTCTAGTTGCCTCGCTCCATTGATTACCGATGCCACGCTTCATATTTCGTATGACGATCTGCCAGACATGCAAGCGATTGCGTCAGCATTGCAAGATGCTGGCACTACAGCGCAGACTTGTGGCGTTTCTATCTCATCTCACCCTGACCAGTTTAACGTGCTTGCGTCATACAATCCAGATGTTGTTGATCGCAGTATCAAAGAACTCAATCATCAAGCTTACATGTTGGATTTGATGGGTTTGCCGCAAGACTATTCCGCGCCAATGTGCCTACATCTCAATCTTTCTTTCGACAGCGACAAAGAAGATATTTACCAATACATCAATCGTTTCGGCTCATCATTCAACAATTGCGACGAAGGTGTTCGCCGCCGCTTGGTGCTTGAGAACGAAGACAAAGGTTTTTGGAACTGCTCTAATCTTTACAAATACTTTCGTCCGTTTTTACCATTGGTTTTCGATAATCTGCACGATGCAGTTAATCCTTCTGATTTTTGTCATTTTAAATTGTTCAAAAATACATGGCGCAATTATACGCCTATCATGCATTGGAGCGAAGGCTTGCCTGATAAGCCTCGTAGTCATGCTGAGTTCGCTACTCACGTTCCTAGTGTTGTTGCAGCCAACAAAGATTGCGTGTGGGAGTTTGAACTCAAAGGCAAAGACGAGGCAATTCTGCGAGTTTTAAATAATCAATAAAAAACATTAACAATATGAGTAAACTATACGTATCAGAATATAAAACAATCTCCAAATGGCAAGCTGATCGCGGAGAATGTGGAGGTTTTTGGATTCAACAACAATTTCGCTCCAAAAAAGAACGAGATTTTTTCTTTGAAGATAAGTTTTATACCCTAGAGTGGTATAACTCGCTGCTCACCAAATACAAACAGACACTAAAACTCGACAATTTAGAATTGCTTGTCGCTCGTAAAGATTCTGTTTGGGAAAAGACATTCGACAGTCGCGTCTGGAGAAAAGGAATGAAGAACACGATTAAAAAAACAAAAGAAAATGAAAAATTCGTAGTTAAATCCCCATCTGAATGTTCAGCTTATACATACAATAATCCGAAAGAAGCTTGGGACAGAATGAAAAAAATACAACCAAATCATTCGACAATTTATTCTGTCGTTTCTGATTAAAAATATCTTGACAACGCCCACAAAATACCATATATTCCTCCGCAGCGATGAAACTTGACGATTACATTTTACAATTTGCCAAAGAAGACGAATACACTTTGGGAGAATCTCTTTTGGAATACGCCTTTCCTGGAGAGGGTAGAGGCTGCTATTCGAACTTCAAACTGCGCGATTCATTCGTTCCGTTTCCCGAAGGGTTTGATAAATATGCTCCTATGTTGTTGGGAGAACATTTATACATCGAAGAATGCACCGACGAAGAAAGAGAAAGTATTCATTGTTTTATTGATTCAGAAACAAATCTCAAAGTCGCATGGGCTTGGGATGGTGACGGTCATTTGATTTTCGAAGGCGATGATTTCTTCATCGAGAATACTGACATTAAAAAATCCTCAAGATGGCGCAAAGCATGAAAAATGGAGTTGACGATTCGATGGTAAGAATGCCTAAAGGCTTTAGCTTAGGCATGACAGCATGGCACGAAAGATCAAAGCGAACTGTAAAGCTCATTGAGCGTCAGCTAGGAGATGGATGGTTATGCGAACCGATAGATGGTGGTAGGGTATTCTACGAGCATAGTGAATTTCTTCTGCCAAACGCCATAGATCTGGCCCCGCGCCGACACAAAGCTCCTCAACAATCAAAACTATGAAGCAACTCTCTAACCACATGGAAAATCCGACACACACCGACCCGACCGTTGCCTCGACCGTCTTGTTAGCCTCTTGATTTTACGATTATGACAAAGATACACGAACAAATAATGGAAGAAATGGGCAACGATCCAGATGCCTTTTGCGAAAAGGTGATCCGCTTGTGGAGCGCATCTAAAACGCTGGTGGAAAAATACCCCGAATACAGGGATGATCCTTCTGATGGTGACTTGCTTGCGTGGATGGAGTTAAACGCCGCAGCAAATCAAATTTGTATTGGCTAACGCTGAGTCCATCCACCCCGAATCGAAGCCCTAAATCTATGAGCCAAAATCAAACACAATCGAAGCCAGACACCATTGAAGAACCCCGTGGAGAGGGGTTGGATGGTATGCCTTGTTCGGCTTCTTGTTACCACTGTGACGGCACGGGCGCGGTAGATAGCGGCGGCGTGACACCGTGGGGCGCGGGGATTGACGTAATGTGTCCAGCCTGTAAAGGGTCTGGAACGCTAGAAATCGAGAACTGCCCGAACTGCGACAACGTGGGATGGTATATGGTTCCAGACTCCGAAGGACAACCGACGATGGAGCAATGCCAATGGTGCTATACAGTGCCAAATAGCCGATTCATCCACTGGGTGAACAGTGGGGCTTCTGAAGAACACCCTTTTTGCAAACCTAACGGGATACTGAATTTTAAGCTATGAAACCAACACAAGAACAGATCGAGGCGGCGTTGCAATGGGCAGACACTGTCAGCACATACGCGCCAACTTCGGCATTACCAGTATTAGCCGCCGCATACCGCGAGAAGTGCGAGGAATGCGAGAAGCTGAAAAAAGAATTGCGTCATCTCGCTGATTTGCTTGATGCGCACTTTGAAAATGGCGGCACTATTGCTGGATTAGGAACAACAAACAAGGCGCGTAAATTATTAGAACCAACACCATGAACACGCAAGAGAGGCACAGACACACCGATAACGCCACAAGTGAGGGATCGCCGCCCTCGCAGCACGAAAACAAACAGGAGCGGAACGGCGATTCCCTCCACTGACTTGTTAGCAATTCATGAACGATCCAGAGCTAGAAAAATTTACTAAAGCCGCTCACGCAATAGCGGGAGATGGGATAGAATCCGTGCATTTTTATGCGCCAAGTTCGGGGGTGGACTCATCAACGCTCCTGCGAATTGCCGCTGCGATGCTAACCACGGAAGGGCGCGAATTGCGTGATTGCTAACAACCAAGATCAGGAGCGGCAATAGCCGTCTTCTGTATCGACCTGTTCAATTTGCAACAATATGAAAACGCACAAAACATACAACTTCGAACAATTAGTAGAATATATTCGCGGCTACTCATGGACATGCTCCGACCTGAATGCGCTGACACTTAACGAAGTTTATGCGATGCTAGCAAATGCTGCTAGCCAATTTGAATGCGTCCAAGACGGCTTCGAAGCTCACTGCGAGTGGCGACAAAAACAACAAGAAGAACAACAAAAACAAATAAACGAAGCATGGCGCACATGCAATAAAAAACAATAAAAATATGGAAGAAATTAAACACGGAAGACTCTTTTATTTCTTGACAGGCGTATTCATTGCGCTTAAATTAACAGGACAAATTAGCTGGTCATGGTTTTGGGTGTTTAGTCCTCTTTGGATTCCCGCTTCACTGGTTTTTGCTTTTTTGATTACTATGGCAATTTTGGCTCTTTTGATAAAATAAAAACAATAAAAAATATGGAATTTCTAAAAGAACACTTAAAAGGAGGCTGGCTACCAGTCGTCGAACAATTTCCCAAAATATTTCTTGAACCATCAAAATATGTTCAAGGAGTTTATGACGACTTCTACAAAACAGAAGGAATCACACAAGATCAATTAGTCAATCTGCGCTATGGTTTTGAACATGGTATTGGTTGGAAAGATATTGTAATCGGCTTTTGTGAAGATATGCAAGCTCTCGCTGACAAAGCTGTCGCAGAAGGTCACACCTTCCAATACAAAGGCTGTATCATCAAAGAAAAATTCGGTCAATTCACTCCCCAAGGTGATCTTGAAAAGAGTGAGGGTGCATGGGAAATCTATCGTGACGAGTATTACAATATTTGTCGCAAATGGGAAGAAAAATCCTTGACAGTCTGCGAAGTCTGTGGTAAAGATGGTAAGCTGCACAGCACAGGATGGTGGAAAACACGCTGCGATAAACATAACTAATAATATGAGAGAAATTAAATTCCGCATTTGGGATAAAGAACTGAAACGATACGATTCACCCAATGTCCATCATTTACTTAAAAATGATGGTATAGTGTCTATTGTTCTGAATATGGATGTTCAAAAAATCTCTGGAAATGATAGATTTATCATTCAACAATACACTGGCTTAAAAGACAAAAACGGAAAAGAAATTTACGAGGGAGATATTATCGCATTTGGCTCCACAGAACAAGAAGATTTGTTTGAAGTTGTGTGGGATGAAGATGACGCGAGGTTCGTGCTTGATTCTTATGGTGGTAGGGGATGTTGGTTGATTGATGTGAAAGATAGGGAGATTATCGGCAATATCTTTGAGAACCCTGAACTGTTAGAAAAATGAATAGAGAAATCAAATTCCGTGTATGGGACAAAGAGTTAAAAACCTACAATACTCCATGTGTTCATCATCTTGTCAAACAGGATGGAATCGTATCGGTAGTTTTGAATTTGGATATTATAAAGATATGCGGAACTGAACGTTTCGTAAAAGAAAATTATACTGGTTGTAAAGACAAGAATGGAGTCGAGATCTTTGAAGGGGATATTGTTAAAGCCTACAGTGAGGAATTTGAAAATGAGAACTTTACTGGAAAAGTAATTTTTGATGAAGGAAGTTTCTTAACTTGGATTAACAAAAATGATATTAGAGGTGTATGGTGCGGTGACAATATTGAAGTCGTCGGAAATGTATTTGAAAATCCCGAACTATTAAATATATGACAAACGAGATAAAACAATTAATAAAATCTCACGGAGCTTTGGTTTGCCCTAGCTGTGAAGGAGAAGGGGATGTTGAATATTTCTGCGGACATTATTCAACGGAAAAGTGCAGCAAGTGTGGGGGAAAGGGAATTGTTGCTTCGTTAAATAAACAAAAACAAAGTAAAAAATGTATTATTTGTAATGGTAGGGATGGAGGTTGCGGTGGATGCAATTTCCATCCTAAAGGACTTATTGAATGGGAAACTTACGAACTAATATGAAAAGAGAAATCAAATTTCGTGTATGGGATGCCACAGAAAAAGAGTATAACTATGATATTGTAGCAGGTAACATTCTTTCTGTTATTCATGGCTCTGGTGATCCATTGTCAGAAGAAGAGGAAGAGCAGTTTACTCTACAACAATATACTGGTCTCAAAGACAAGAATGGAGTAGAGATTTACGAGGGGGACATTGTAAACATTTTAAAAGAGAATAAATGTTATCCCGTGAATTTCGGCAATTGCTACGCTTCTGCTGATGACAACTATTGCGGAACAGAGTGTTTTGGATACCATATAGACGGGGAAATTATGGGATCGCGTGAAAGAAATTGGGGAAAAGGAGCATTAATCAGTGAAAATATGGAAGTTATTGGTAACATCTTTGAAAATAGTGAACTATTAGAAAAATGAAACCCTCACAACTCCGCAAAAAAGAAGACTTGCAATTAGTCATAGCTACAATGCGCCAAAACAATTTCGCGCCTTATGAAGAAAAATTCAATCCTTTTACCGATGATATTCGCAAAGAAAGATTCGAACGATACTATCGCCGCGAACAACAAAGATTTCTGCGCGTAGATCGCGACTGGAAAGACCTTTGCGAAGTTTACGGTTTCCCTTACGAAAGACCAACAGCATGAACTGGCACGAATACAAAGAACACCTGCGCGAAGAGTGGGAATTTCATAAGCGCAATCCAGAACTTTTTTTGGTTTGGGCGGCATACGCAACAGCGATAATCATCGCTCTTTTCTCTGACAATTAATCAACAAAATGAAACATAAATTTTATTATTACGAATACTCCGATGATGGAGGGCAAACTTGGACAATGGGCGACTATCGCCGCTACTTGATGCCTATTATGGAATTGGCAAGGGAGTGTCCCTATCGGTTTCGCATTTGTAATCAAAATGATGAACAAATCAGTGAAGAAGAAATCCGCGAAACGCTCGAACATATGAAAACAATGGAAACAATTTTTGAAAAAGATATAATTCGCTGGGAGGAAAATATGAAATGAAACAGCTAACACAATATCGAAAACACGGCAATGATTTTTTATTGATTAAAAGATCAGGCAGCGTAGGAATTTTCCAAGAAAAGAAATACAACAGCTACGAAGTAATTACCATTCAATCACACAATGGGCGCGAAATCATGGGCAACGTAATTCCTCCAGCAGAATTTGCTCCTAGCGATGAATCTTGGGGATCAAAAGGATGGACATACACAATCGAAGCTGACGCTTTGAAAAAATTTGACGAATTGTGTGAAATTGCCTTGACAACTCCCCCGAAAACAATTACAGTTCCTGCGACATGAAAAATTCTCCTACTCCTTGGCAAAAATTTGAACACTCTTGGGATTCTACCAGTATCGCTGACAGCGATGGCAACATCATCTGCTCTTTGTCTATTTACGACGAAGCCACAGAAGAAAATCAACAAGAGCTAGAAGAACAAATGGACGCAGACGCTGATCTTATTGTCGCTGCACCTGATTTGCTCGAAGCTTTGAAAGAAGCATTGCAGTGGACATATCGAGCGATTGAGCTTGAAGTTTCTTCCTCGATGGTTAATGCGCAAAAAGCAACAGCCCAAAAAGCGGAATCTGTTATCGCTAAAGTAACTGGCACGACAAATATTTAATCACATGAAAGAAATCACTACCAACTTACTCATCGCCATGGGCGATACTCATGGAAATTGGGGAGCTTGCATCGAAACTCTACAAGAGTATTATATTCGTGATGCTGTCGTCCTACACGTAGGAGACGTAGGCATCGGCTTTCTACCTAAAGAAACACAAGAAGACATTTTAGAATCGCTCAACCATGAGCTGGCAGAAAGAAATGTTAGAATGTTTTGCATCAGAGGAAATCACGATGATCCACAATACTTTTCGGGCAAGTATGAATACTCTAATATTGTTCTTCTTCCTGATTACTCACAGATGCTAATCAATGGCAAAAAGTTTTTATTCGTTGGTGGAGCGATTAGCATTGATCGTATCATGCGCACACCGAATAAATCTTGGTGGAAAGACGAAGTTTTTGTTTTGGATGAGTCTCGCGCAGAAAAGTGTGATGTTCTTATCTCTCATACGGCTCCGAATTGGGTTGGTCCATTCGACAAAAATGGAATTGCGTGGTATACTGAGCGTGATGCTAGTTTGTGGGCAGAATGCTGTGAAGAAAGATCGGCAATGAATCGCTTGATTGAACTAACTCAACCAGACCAACACTGGTGCGGTCATTTTCATGTAAGTCAGGCAGCAGTTCAAGGACATTGCATTAGCCGTATTCTTAACATTAATGAAATTGCGGAAATTATTCTGTAAAAAGTTCTTGACAAACTACCAACAATAGATTACAATCTCTTGCAGAGTCTGTTTCATGACAGGGCGACTACAGTAGTGCGCATCGTCGAGGTTACTACACCTCACTCTTTTAAATGTTCTGCGGATGAAAACACAAAGATAGCTCCCTCACAGAAGATCGTAAACTTCTGGCAAAGCTTGAGCGTTCACAATGCCGATCATGACAGGACACCCAATTTTTAAATCAAAAAAAAATAGAAAACCTTCAATAAAAGGTGTAATCTAATTCAGATGAACTATTATCCGACAAATGAACAACCACAAAACACATCCACTAGGATGCGGTAACGGTTTTTATTTGATAGCTTATCTAATATAACTCACCTCATCCTAACAAGATGGGGTTTTTTATTGCTTAAAATTCCCAAGTAGCACAATTGGCAGTGCAACGAGCTGTTAACTCGTAGGTTGTAGGTTCGAATCCTACCTTTGGAGCCAATGTTCGCATGGTGAAGCGGTTATCACTCTGAGCTTTCTACTCAGCATCATGGGTTCGAATCCCATTGCGAATGCTTTTTGCCGCGATCCCTTAGTGGTCGATAGGACTTGCCTTGTAAGCAAGATGCTTATGCACATCGTCAGTTCGAATCTGACTCGCGGCTCATTTTAACAAACGTGTCATCGCCAGAGTTGGAGAGCTGGGACGGGCTGTAACCCCGTTGCCTTCGGGCTGAGTAGGTTCGAATCCTATCTGACACACCATATACTAGTCGTGGTGGAGAGGTCTAACACACCTGCTTTGGAAGCGGGAACAACGCAGGTTCAAATCCTGCCGACTAGATTAAATTGGGGGTTGGTGTAATCAGTAACACTCCGCTCTTTGAAAGCGGTATAAAGGGAGCATAGCCCTTACTCCCTACCAATTTTTAATCAATAAAATTATCTACTAACCTCTTCCCAATCCATTGAACCATGAACAAGTTCTGTGGCTGTGCTTGCTGTTACAACTAGAGTTAATTCATAAGCTTCGCCAGTAAGACCATTTCTTTCAAGTTGGAATTTGAATAGAGCTTCTTTCAAAATGTCTATGCTTGTAGAGCCTTGAGAGTTAGAAGTTAAATAGCCAGATGCCAATACTCTTCCTCCAGATATGCCAGTTCCATCGAGCTTATATTGAACAGACGAATTAGCTCCCGCATCAGTCCAAGTGCCGCCAGATGTAGTTCCAGATGCAATTATTTTCCAATTATAAATGCCTGTATCAAGACCCATGACCGACAACGCTGTCAAGATTACTATAGCATCTAGTTTAGTTGATTTCAATTTTATAGAAATTATGGGATAAAATGTTCCAGCGGTCGTAAGTGCTTTCGGCGCAGTTATTTCTGTTCCTGCTGCTTGTTGAAGACCTCTGAGTTCATAACCACCTTCAGATATTACAGTGCTGCATATTTGTTTTAGTTTACTAGCCCCAGAAGTTGCGGCGGTATTTGCTATTTCATATCTAAGCGGCAAAGAAGCCGTGGTGATGTAAGTCGAGTCGATGATATTAGCGTGGTGAAATGTATGGCACAAGATAAACTTGCCATTGATAACAAATCCCATTCTCACTGAGCCAAGACCAAGCCATTCTATATCCATCCACAAAATCTGTGCCTTGGTAATATCCAAAGTAAATCCAGATGCACCCGTTCCATCTAGTTGGTCGCCGTTCCAAGCTGATTGAGGAACTCTCGTTTCTGTAACTGGAGCGCCATCAACCAACGAACGCTCCACGAAATTCAATGTCGAATCAACAAGCTCCAAATACATTCCATTGTCAGCACCGAAATAACCTACTTTTTGCGTAAGACCAGTTTTTGCGGGGGACATTACAAAAGTATTCATGACAAGCAGACTTTTTCCTGGCTGATAAGCAAAAACTTTTGTTGTTTCTCTTGTAACGAACGAACCAGAAGCGTTGGTTACATTCATTTCAATTAATCCTTGATTTTGATTAAAAGAACCACTGCCACTAACTCCACTCGCTGTTGACCATAGGTTATTGTCGGCGTATCTGTGACTTGAATCAAAGAGAGTAAGCGGAGAAGAAGTTCTCATGCGACCAAACGCATCGAAAACAGTCGAGCTTTCAGAGTTAGAAAAACTCAAGTCCTGTTGCTCCAAAGGTCTGTAATTATCGTTCGTTCTGTCATATATAAATGCAATATTTCCAGCAGTGTGTGATAATTGAGCAAGGTTTTGAAAGGCATATTGATCCGCCATGTATTTAATTACACTTTTAATTGTGGAAGTTTTTAGAAATATCTTATTGTATACTAAAAGTGAACAATCGTATACTAAAAGCGAACAATCGTAAAAATAATCATAAAAAAACTTGACAAACCTCTCAACAAACACTATTCTTCTCTCGCATGAAAGCATATCAACAAATTTTAAATAAATCAGATCGCGACCGCTACAGAAAAGTCGGCAACAGATACGTTCTCTGCAACGACTTCGATGCCTACGAAGGACTAGAAAAAGGCTTTTGGTTGGTGCAAGTGCGTGAAGGTTACACCTCTATCAAGAGAATGGTTTATCCTGCGAATGCAGAAATCGCTGCCGCCGCAAAACTAAAAGAAGAAAAACTTCTTGATGTTATTCGTGAGGCTTCTGAGGCTCGACCAAGCAAGCTTCCTATTTCTCCAGAGGCTCTCGCTGATTGGAACGCATTCATCGCAAAACATGGACAAGAGTTTTCAATGCTCCAATATCCTTCGTGGCAAGAGAATGCTGAAAAAATCATCAAAATACTTCTTGACAAAGAAAGCTATTAATGGCAATCTTTCGCCGCAACAATAACTAGATTAGAATTAGGACATGACAACGACACGAAAAGTAATCGAATCAATCAATCTTGAAAAACACGGGGAAGAAGTCCATGGAAATGAGGATCTTTGTAATGTATTTGGTATCTACGAATACATTGAGTTTGATGAACGGATCAAAATGGTGTTTGTTCGCCCTCATCTTTGCACAGACTCTTGGGTTGGTGTTAGAGCATATTTTCTCGATGGGGAATTTGTAGCAATCTCATCACAAGTTGGTCGAAAATGGGATGAAGAATTTAAATTCGTGTCTAATGAAGCAGCAATGAAAGTTAAAGATTATGTATTGTCTTTCGTAGAACCTCAATACAATATCAGCATTGCTGATGATCTGGATGCCGAAATTGATGATTTTTATACCGTTGAGTATGCTGAACAAATTCTACACAAGCATGGTATATATCAAGGAGAACGTGTTGCAATCAAACGTAAGAATAGAAATTGGAATGATTTGCACACTGCAACGATTATGGTGAATGTAAAAGAATGCGATGTTGATTGTCGCGAAATTCAATTGGCTTACGTCGATCTTTCTTAAAAAACTAAAATACACTTGGAACATGACAGAAGAACAGATTGAATTCATTAAAAAATATTTCTTCAAAAACGAAGAATACGCTGGTTGGGACAATATCGCAACAAGACTTCTTCAAGAAGGTTCGTGTATTGTAGCTGGCAGTAGTAAACTTTGGCATGGTGGTATTGGAAACTTTATCAAATGCGTCCCTGCTGAAAATGCAGTTGGATGTTCTCTACTAACTTTCGATAAAGATTCATTTTTACAATCGGTATGGTTCAAAGAGCAAGCAGGTTCTCATATCAAAGCATTAGGACATCAAATCGGCGCTTTAAAGGTTGAGCAATATGCAATTGAACGCTTAGTAGAAAAAAAATAACTTTTTAAAAGCAAACAAAAATACAAACAAACATGAACAAAAACACTCGTCAAAGTAGAAAAGCGGGCTTCGCTAGCAAAAAAGACCAAAACAACAACGGCACAAAAGTATTCAAAGGCAGCTGTTGCGATACAGCATGGGACGCTCCCGCAAGCAAGCATCGCAGCCGCAAGATTTACAAGAAGCCACAGTAAAAAGCTTTCGCTTCGGCAGTATCAATACATTGCCAGACCCCCCCTCTACTATTCACTTAGCATGGTGACTGGCGGGATCGAGACATGGAGCCTTCGGGTGCGCGGAAAAAGTCAGTAATGACAGGCATAAATTCCATCCTCCTCAAACTCGGATATTGAAAAGGTGGCGTACGAACCGTTCCGAAGCGGATTTTTAATCAATAAATTATGAATATCATTGTAAAAGACGATAAAGGACAAAGCTACTTCGACAGAGTTGAAGCTGTCGCTAGAAAAGGCGACTTCATTATTTTCCTCGAACAAGTTAAAGAAGTAAAAAGTGTTGTTTGGTATCCTGATTACAATTACATCAAAACTCATTACACATCAAACATAGGAAATATCACAGCATTTATTTGGGTAGAGTAATATAATCATAATATGAATCCAAAAACATTACAAGAGTTAGAAGACGAATTGGCGGAAGCTGAAAACGACCTTGCGGGAGCATGGGATTATCGTCAAATCGAATTATGTTGGATTGCAATCGAAGAAATCCAAGAAGAGATTGACAATTACGTCTCAGAGTAATCAATAAAAAAGAATAATATGAACGGATTTCAATTATTTTACGGCTTTTTGCTTTGTTTGCATATTGCAACGCTCATCTTTGTTGCATATCAAATCATAAAATTTTCTAAAAAACCATGAACGAAATCACCCAATATATCCAAAAACTGGAAGCTCGCTACGAAGAGGTTAAGAAAGACGATAAAACTTGGTATGAAAGCGAGGAGTGGTATCGTCAAGGCAAAGAAAGTGCATTGGAGGATGTAATCTCCGAATTGAAAGAAATTGTCAAAAAAATACCAAAAACAAATATTAACTAACAAAAACATGAAATTTATTTACGAAGAAGTGAAGAAAGACGAACAACTGACGCTTGATGATGTTAAGGAAGACCAATTCTTTATATGCGCAGATGGTTATCTGTGCCAGAAAATAGACGAAAACGCATATAATACTATTGCCGACGAAGAAGGAAATCCAAGCTGTAGAAATCTTGATTGTGATTATAATATGCCAATCAACCGCATTCTGCCCTGTGTTGAGAAGATCGAATTTTAATCAATAAAAAATATGGCACCCACAAAAGTAGGACAAACATATGCTATTTCATTTGTCAATGATGCATTCCCCGACATTAAATACAAAGGATTAGCCACGTTCAATGGCGAAACCGATGGTTTCGAGCGTCCAGATGGAAGTTATGAAACGTGGTATGGGTTCAATATTGACCGTTTTACCGATGGACACACGGTGTTTTTCGCAGATGAAGACATTTTGTGTGAAGTGAATAAAACTTCTTGACATTGTTCATTCTATTGATTAATATTTCCCCGACATGAAACCACCTTCTTATCGTGCTCCAAGAACAGATAGAGCGAAGCGTCCAATGGATGGATTTGCAGACGAATGGGTTCCTCGATATATATCCGAGGAGCTTGAACGCGAGCGCAACGAACTGCTTGAGGCGTTGGAGGGATTGCTTGAAAATTACAAATACAATCAAGGACAGGGGTTGGGGATTGGCCCAATCACGAAAGCAAAAACAGCGATTGCCAAAGCAAAAGGAAAAACGCCATGACCGACAAACACGACAAATCACAAAACGTCAAAATTGATCGTCTAATGAAAACAATGCACAATTTTTTTGAACAACGCAAAAAAGATTATTGTGGCTGGTACAATGGACGACTACCACCCAAACAGCGCAAATACATGGCATCAATTATCCAACAAGCTAAAAAAATCCACGAAGAAACACTATGAGTATGACACACGACGAAAAAATAGCAGTAATTACCCACCACAAAAACGGAATGAATACATCATATCGAGTCTACGAAGTCAAAGAAGACAAAGTATATATTAGCAGTGTCCAACCTCAAACAACTCTTTATGAGGTGGGAGGATATAACAGCACATTGAGAGAAGCAGAGGATCATGTTGCGATGCAGCTAAAACATTCCCCTTATAAACAATACACAATCCTCCCAATTTACCAACACTAAAATACAAAATCATGAAACGATCAGTCCTATTAAAAAAGCGTAAAAAATCCCTACATCGCCAAGTAGCTATTCGAAAAGCTTTTGATAATGTATGGGATAATGGACAAAACATGACTCTTTTGTCTGCTTTGTCAATCATTACGCCGCTGCTCCCGATCTTCAAAAAGGAGTTGTGCTACATCAAATTCCTCAACAAGCTCAATAAGGAAGAATGCGATGACCGCTCAGGCGAAGAAACGTATGGATATGAATCGGAGCGATCTGTTTTGTGTGATTTGATTTACATCAGTGATCGGTGGATTTGCGAGTTTCGCTTGCAGTGGTTGATTGATCTGATTGAGAAACACAATAAAGGAACTCTTGTGCCGAACTTTGTTCAGAAAACTAATTCATCTGATGAGTGAACTACCGCTGGGCAAGACCCCGTAGTTTTCTCTCATACGATATTATAAAATAATTATAAAAACATGACATTAGTAAAATCAAAAGAAGATATTGAGAAAATTCGCCCATATAAGGAAAATTATAAATTAGCTATTTTTCCTAAAAGTTTTCCAGCTTTCGTCCAATTCCATTCACATGACGGTGGGTTGTGTGGTGATTATTACACTATGGATATTCTCGAAATACCCAAAAATGTAAAATGTCCCGAATCTTTTATCGCGGGTGTGCGTATGAGAGACAACGGTATCAAAGTATATAGTGAATCAATCTTTATCCCAAAAAACTAATTCATCTGATGATTAAAACATACACAGCACCAATCACTCATCTCGAAGATGATGAGGTTTTTGCATTTGGAGCAAACGAACAAGGCTTCCATGGAGGTGGAGCGGCTGGATATGCGTCTTTTGGCGCAACAGGCAATCTTTGGCGCTCCTACAACTATCACGAACTGCCTGATGGCTGGAAAGGCAAGTGGAACGTCAAAGGCAAAATTGGTCCACAGCAAGGCACAGAGGGCAAATCATTCGCACTCGTCACTGTAACAAGACCTGGAGCAAAAAAAAGTATCAAAGTTGACTTTACTCCACTTTTTGAATGTTGTCGCCGCAATCCACAGTGGAAATTCTACTACGCACAATCAGGCGAAAAAGGATTAAACGGTTGGAGTCCAGAAGAAATGGCGCAATTTGTGGTGAATAGTGGCGCGATACCCGACAATTTGTATTTTGACGACACTTTCGCGCCATTTATTAAAAAACAACTTGACAACCCGCAAAAAATCTCGTAAACTGTCGCCGCAATGAACACTATGGAATATTTTGTATCAGGATTAATTGGTTTTGGGTTGGCTTTTGTTCTGTTGATCGCGATAGGAGCTACGCCAAAAAATACGCAAACAAAATTTGAAAAAGAAGCGTTTAATCGTGGTTATATGGAAAAAATCATTAACGACAAAGACCAAGTAATCTATCGCTGGAAGGAGAAGCAATAATATGAAGCCAATCAAAGGAAGAACATATCGTTTAAAACATAAACTACGCGACGAATCAATGGTTGGAGTTTATTCGGGTGAAAGTCAACCAGTTAAAAAAAATAAAAAACTTAACGATCAACGCAGTTACAAGTTTTTTCTGTTTGATATGACACCATCCGTGTATTGGCTTCCAGATGAAAACATTATCGAAGAAATCAACCCTAAACAACGTCAACGAATCCACGGTAAAAATCGTCGTCCTCAAAATGGTGATTTCTCCGATCACGAAGTGCGCTGCATGGTAGCAAGCTATTGTCGCGATATTACTGTTGGCATGACTGGTTGGGGTGTTCCTTTCACTGTGTGGGTAGAACTCAAAGGTCTTGCCAAGTTCGAGAAAGGTTCTCTCTACAAGCTAGAGAAGCCCACTTGCGAATGTGAGATGTGCGATGGACGCAGAGCAGCGCACGAAGAACTTGAGGAATGTATAGAAACAAAACAATGATAACAGAAGACCAGCAAAAACAAATTGAATTAAGCATAAAAAACCTAATTCCTTGTCGCGAAGAAGCTTATAAAAATGGTTCAGAGTTGAAAATCGTTCATTCAAATAACCGCTATTGGGACTTGTTGAGCTTTTACAAAGGAAACTGGCACTATATCACGACATTAAAATTACAATAATATGGAAGAAAAACCACTCACCAAAAAACAACTAGAACAACTGGGTTTTACTGTTACAGAGAAACAGCTTAAAACAAAAACAAAAGTAGAAATTGAATACCAATCTTGGATTGACGATTATATTGGTATGTTTTATCATTATCCTTCTTTTCAAGAAATTGTAGACCGCATTGCAAGCAACGCTAGAAAAGATGCCCATGAAGAAATAAAAGAAAACATCACACGCACACTATTCCAATAAAAAATGTCAAAAAATATTCTAATCTACTTATTCGGAGCCTTTACCGCAAGTTCATTTTGGATTTATTTTACAGGCATAGCAAAGTTAACGGATGAAGGTCTTGCTGTCGCATTTGCAATATTCTCTCTTGCTGCATATATCGGCACACTATTTGGACTTATAGCAGAAACAATTAAAACGCTCGACAAAGACAAATAAAACTTGACAAACATCACGTTCAATGATACAAACTCTCTCGACATTATGACAATCGCACAGCAACTCAACATAAAAGAATTCCCATTCAGCATCAAAGATTCCAATGGTAATATGATTTACTACGAGAACTCTGATGGATTTTGGGAGAAGCGTGAATACGATTCTAAGGGTAATCAGATTTACTTCGAGAACTCTAATGGATACTGGGCAAAAAGTGAATACGATTCCAAAGGTAAAGAGATTTACTACGAGAACTCTAATGGAACAGTCATTGATAATCGCCCGAAAACAGAAATCCAAAAGGCAATCGAACTTCTCACAAAAGAAGGATTGCTGGTAGATGGAAAGATTTTAAAACAATAAAAACAAGCATGAAACTATTCTGGGACATTGATGAAACGCTGATTCACTCTCGCGCTTACATTAACGAAAAATACAAACACACATTCATTGTTGATGTTTACGGCGAACTCTACTATACTTGTGTAAGACCCTGCGCAAAACAGGTGATTGACTACAGCCGTGAAGTATTCGGGGCAGATAATGTATACATCCTCACCGCTGCCACAGAATCTTATGCTCAAAGCGTTAATAGACAAGCGGCGTGGAATTTTCCCGAAGATCATATCATTGGGCGAGAAACGACTAATCGTTACAGTATCAAGATTCCCAGCTTGTATGGCAGCGATATTCTTGTAACAGAGCATCCACTGGCGAATAAAAATAACCTTTTAATTGACAATCTGCGCCCCGAATGGAATATAGAGAAGACATCATTAATGTTGATTAATCCCCAAAAAAATTACTTGACAGTCGGAGATTACTATGGTAATAATCTTGACGACGACATTTTCAGAGATACAGTAATCCATTTCATGGACGATGCAATCAACAGATATGCCGACAACCTAATCCAAGAAACACAAAAGAAATGAAAATCGGAGACGAAATCGTATGTATGGACAACTGCTACGCAGAAGAACTTGTAATTGACAAGGCGTACCTTATTCTCGATATTAATCAACGTGGAAACTTTCAACTTCAAAGCGTTGAAAATTCTCAAATCTTGCCATACTATTACGATGCTGGCAGATTCGAGCCTGTCAATACTCAAGAGATTGTAGTTAGTTTCGGCGGCATCAAGATCACATTATTCGATGATCGCAGTGTTATGTTTGGTGGTTCAGTTGGAACATGTCCATGTTCTGATGAAGAGATTGACGCTTTAGTCAATGCTCTTTTAACTGTGAGCAACTGTTAATTTTTAATCAATAAAAAATATGTACAATAACTACGAAAAACAACCTATGGCAGAGCAATCTATGGCAAACAAAGTAGACTATGGAAATGGCGTATTAGAGCAAATCAAGCAATTGCATGATGCTCTTGCACTTAATCAAGAGTTGATTGCTTTTTTGGATGACAAAACATCTGCGATTCGTTTGGATATACCAGTTAATCCCGCAACTGATACACCTCGACCTAGTCTTTGTGAGATTGAATCACAGATTTTCTCAGCTACGCAAGTACTACAGCAAAACAATCGCTCAATTGGATATATTCTTGACACTTTGAGACTATGAAAAAATTACTAACTGTCGAAGAAGTAGCTGCTATAGAGGGCAACTGGGACACTAAAGCTTTGCGCATGACACATCATGCAAAAAAGCTCGAAAAGTCTCACTCTTTGGCGCTTACAGTAATTAATGTTTTAGTAAACGCAATAGAACAAGCTATTGAAATTGGTGATTGGAAAGTTGATGGGCGATGCGACCCTGATTTGGCTCTTTGCTGCGCAAAAGACTTACTATCTGATAATGGCTACAAAAAAGAACTTGACACAATGGCAGAACCAGTGTAATAATTGCCCCGCAACAACAAACTATTATGATTACATTAAAAGGACTCAAACGCGCATCATTACAAAGAATCTTTGATCAAGCTGCGCTACACTTATTGACGCAAAACAGACAATCGCTAAGCAAGAAACTGAAAGGAGCTTCTCTTTGCCGCTATCGTAATGACGATGGTCTCAAGTGTGCAGTTGGATGCTTCATCGCTGATGATGAATATCACCCTTCGATGGAGGGTCAATCTTCTGATGATATTACTGTTAAATTTAATATTAATTTTTATCGCAAACTATTGCTAGGAGAACTGCAACTTCTTCACGATATGCACAAACCACACGTTTGGCCTGAAAAATTAAAAGAACTAGCTAAAAAACATAACCTAAAATTCTCAAAAAAGAACTTGACACGCTGAGCTGATCGTGTAATAATCTTCTCGCGCTGACATGCCGCTTAGTATGTCCCTACACTCCAGCCTCTGCAATGAGGGCATACCGCTACTATGGCGTATCAGAAGGACGGATTTACTTCCTCGGGGACGAAAGTCTAACCCGCAATGTTATTCTGAAGTATGAGCGACCTGATCAGGGGTTGGAGTGTGGGAAACCATAAAAGAACTCGCGCTAACATCAGATAAGCGTACTATGAGCTGACGAAGGCTAGCTTAAAAATTCGTGGCAAGTAAATGTAGGAAAATCGTCTGGTTGACTGTCGTGAATAGAGCGACTTAAATTTTCTAATAAAATATGATTAAAAACATCTCAGCAGAAGAAATCAAAACAAAATACCGCGACAATCATGGATTCGCATTTGTTTCGGGGCAACCAGTTTCTGACGATGCAATCTATCGACTGGCAGATTCATTGATTCAATTCAACATTGCGACCAAACATCCTATTGTCGTGACACGTTATCAACAAGGCGTGGTTTTTATTTACGATCAGTTCGATGCTCCAACATTCTTCGCTAAAGCTAGTTTCGCAGAACAGATGTTGGGCATTTGTAGGATAGTTCCATTTTTGGAGTATGTGAAGTAACAATTTTGAGCGTGTGGCGGATAAAGGAGGAACGGTATTTCGACTGCTAAAACAGTTCCGCAAGTGAGAGTTCGATTCTCTCCACGCTCGCCAATTAAAAATAATAAAAAAATGACTAACGAAGAAATAAACATCGCGATTGCGAACGCTTGTGGGCAAGGACACCACCATCTTAGAAACCTACCTGACTACCTAAACGACCTCAACGCGATGAATGAGGCTGAGAAGGTGCTGAATAAACCCGAGCGCATGCAAAAACACGCGTTCAATAACTACGCCTACTTGCTGATTGGAATGTGCAAACATCAGTGCAACGCCATTCACGCCACCGCCGCCCAACGCGCAGAGGCTTTTCTGAGAACCCTTAACCTTTGGAAAGAATGAACTCATACTACGAACCACTAATGATTCAAATCCCCGAACAAGACCTAAGAAACATTCTTGATTGCTTAGAGTCGGGGTTAGAAAGCTCACAAGAACTACTGATACAACACGATGTCAATTTCGGGCGCACAACAATAAAAAATGCTCGCTGACATTCTTGAATCAGAAATCGAGCGCACAAAAACAGTTATTAAACAATTAAAACCAATACTACCCTGATTAAACAATGAAAACAACAAAACAATGGTTTGATGAATTGCCAGAGCCGTATCGGACTCAGGCGCTGGTTAATTGCTATAGCAATGAGTATTGTGATACTCTTGCCGATGCTTTATTTGATTCTTTTGCATGGGGAAAAACGACACAGGGTATGCTCTATTGGCAAGAATTACATGACATGATAGTATCAGGCGTATCGCTACCACTACCACAACCTGACCTCGCTCAACTAGTACGAGAGTATTTCGCGGCAAGAGATCAATCATGGGATGATTCCCTTAATGGAATAGGTCGTCAAATGGAGCAATACTATGTTGCAGAAATGGCACTGAGAAAAGCAGTGGGACTATAAAAGCAGAGAAAGTATGAGTGAAACACCAAGGACGAATGATCTAGATGAAAGATACCGTAGTAGATACGCAGATGGACACTATACATGTGACATACGCGATGTATTTGACTTCTCCCGCCAATTAGAACGCGAACTCGCCAATGTCACAAAGCAGTGGGATGAGTCGGTTGGGGTTTTAGCAGCGTTACTCGACAAAGTGACGGACATACGGGGAATTGACATGGAGCTTTACGCGCCGAAAGAGATCGAAGCGGCGGAACAAGTAATCAAAAAAATAAAAGAAAAAATACCATGAGCGAAACACCAAGAACAGACCAAATAATGAAATTCTCCTTTGGGGATGATCGCGAATACGTAACAGTAGAGTTTGCTCGCAAATTAGAAAGCGAACTCACCTCAATGACCCAACAAAGAGACGCTTTGATTATGTTCCTAGAATGCGAAATGAACTGGTCATTCTTTCGGGCAGAGTATCAATTAGGTGAGAATCCTACACAACACGAACTCAATGGCAACAAAGTGCGTGAATACTTACAAAGCAAAGAATGGGAGGCAAAATGAAAAAAGAAATTTGTTTTGATCTACAAGATGGTAAATACACTGTCTGCGTTGACGATTACGGATGCGTCTCCGCATTGCGATATAAAGAACCTTGGCGCGACCGTGTAGGCGACAATCTAATTCGAGCATTAGCAGAGCGCGTTATTGAACTTCAGCAATGGAAAGACGATGCCATGAAAGTCCAATCATCATGGGACGCTCAGGAAGTTGGCACACTGCTCAACATGCAACTTGGCTCTTCAATTCTCCCACAAATTGAGCCAGCGATTCGCAAGCTCATTAAACAACGTGACGAACTGATTCAAGCTATAGAAGGATATGATACAACAGCAGTAAACGATCCTAAATGGCAACATAGAGTAAATGATGCTGTGGATAATTGCATAAAGGCGTAAATGACGATTATTTTCGGGGCAAGTAGTAATTTCAAATAATTTTACAACGAAACGCTTTAAAACAAACGCTTTGCTAATTATGAATAAGCGTTTGAACAGTATGTTTTTATTGTTTAAGAGACATTTTGACGCAGTGGTTTGAACAAGTGCGACATTTTGTCACAGCGTATTCTGAGCATACTTTTCTATGGTAAAAACGCAGGAGAAAGAGAAGCCAAATTACGAACGACATTCGCTTAAATAAGGAGGTTGCGATATGCACCTCGAAAACGCCAAAACCATTGAGTATCAATGGCTTTTCGACTTTTCCTACCACTCTCCCCACCACTCTACATATACAATAAACATAGGGTAATATATAGAGAGAACATAGGGAAAGAAACAAAAGAAACAGCGTATAGGAACAATATGAGGAAATGTGGGAGGGTGGGGATGGACTCGCTGAATTAAAACTCTTTTTTAATGTTTTTCGCCACTTTTTCGCCACTTTTTCGCCATTTACTCGCCATTTACCACAATATATTGATTTTTCTCTTGACAACCTACTATATATGGTATACCTTTTCCCCCTATGAAAAAGTTATTGACTTTTGTGTTTGTGGCGCTCCCGTTGGGAGCCGTATTGAGTATCGTTCTAGCTGTTATCTTGGCGGGTGTGACATTTTGTCGCAGTTTCGCTGACTACTGGGCATATATTATCGTACAGTTCTTCCCCCTTATATATGGTGAGAAAGAACCTGAGCCACAAGAAGAACAAAAAGAAACAAGCGTTTGGGAGCGGCACATCGCTCGCCTCGACGCTAAAGCAGAACAAGAGAAAAACGAAGAGTAAATTACGAAATAAAAAA
>Ga0315907_10001669_pt1 | contig 29673 bp, 20 predicted proteins | sample LakEriMetagenome_3_FD_203525 | JGI IMG/M metagenome (GOLD analysis project Ga0315907, IMG submission 203525) | Freshwater fungal communities from buoy surface, Lake Erie, Ohio, United States - Buoy 12 MA123 | ecosystem: Environmental > Aquatic > Freshwater > Lake > Lake biofilm | place: USA...
TTATCTACTGTCAAATCTAATTCTTTACCGTCTACAACGATACGAACTGATTGAACACCAGAAGAACCTAAAGCCTTCCAATATGTATCATGCGCACGCTTAGCTGCACTTGATCCAAACACTAAATAATCTTTAGGAGAACGGTTAGCAATTAACACGTCTAAAGCGTTATCAATGTTTGTTTGTTGTACTGTACCTAAAGTACCATTAACTAATGTAGAACCAAACATTTCAATGTATTTGTTCAAACCACGAGTTGTTTGTACCGGTCCACCACCATTTGAACCTTCTGTATTAGCATCAGTTAAGATAGGGTTAGTATCGCTGAATGTTGTAACAGACATATCACCAGCAATAAATGCTGCGTTGATTTGACCTTTCAAACGGATTGCTTTCTCTAAGTGATCTTTAACGATGAATTTGTTTTGTCCGTTAAATTCTACTTCAATTGTTGCTGCGTTTTGAACGTCAGTGATTTTAGAGATTTCTCTAAAGATTTGATACTTGTTAGTATACTTAGTTAAACCGAAACGTAAGTTACTTTGAGAAACTGAGTTCTCACCTACTGCTACTGAGAACAAACTTAATTTGTCGCCAGCAATTAAAGTAGCGTTAGCGCCAGATACAGTCTTAACATAAACTGTGTCAACGCCTGAAGTTGTTACTACGTTAGTTACGATTGCAGAGATAGCGCCAGTTGGGATCAACACTAAATCATCCTTACGAGCTTGACCTGAAGTCGCTGCCGTACAAGTGAAGTTTAATGAAGTTGTACCAGAACCGTTTACTGTACCGCCAGTTGTATCTAACAACTTAAATAAACTTTCGTTTACAAAAGTGTAGTACAAAGGTTGACCAGTTGCGATTGGCTTTTTTCTATCGCCTAACCATAAGATGTCTGTAAGAGCATCTTCGTTTTGAATGTCAGTCACTAATTTATTGATCTCTCTTGTATCTAATACAGGATCAATAGAGCTGACGTAGGATTTACTAATTGCACCTATGCTTGCCATTGTTTTAATTTTTTATTGTGGTAAAATATTTTTACCTGCCTAATACACCCACCTTAGCCCTGTTTTTAATAGCTTCGGCGAATGATTCATTAGGTTGGGCAGGCGTGCTACCGACAGGTCTGCGAGCATTTTGCCCCTCCTCTACGATAGTTTTCAATCCTAATGATTTGCCATAGTTCACCAAGTCTTTTTCATAGTTAGGATTCAAAGCTACTAATGCAATTTTTTGCAATTTCGCGACATCTGGAATCAATTTGCTTGGATCTGCCTCTTGCGGATTAACAGCTATTGCCCTTTGCCATTTTTCTGAATCTAAAGCTACTGCCATCAAAGTTTCAGGTTTATCAACAGTGAAGTTAAATTTACCATTATCGCCTAAATCAATAGCAACTCTCTTGCTTTCCATTAGGTTTTTAGTGGCTTCATGTTCCTTGAAAAATTGAAGTGCTTGTTGAACTTGCTGCGCTTGTTGAGCTTGCATTTCTTGCTGTTCTGCCATCCTATTCTGAGTATCAATCGCCTCTTGCGATCTAGCCACATCTGGAATCTGAAAAGCCTTCTGTTCTACAATTCTTTTTTGTCTTATTAATTCAGCATCAGCTTCTAATTGGATTAAACCAACCTCTTTATCTTCTTCAGATGCATATTCTGATAATTTATACTTTGCTTGGTATAATTTCTCAATCTTATCATCTGCTAAATGAGGGTATTGCAACTTTAATTCATCAAGAACTAAATCTTGGTGATTCACTGTTTCCCAATCAAATGCCTTTGCTTCTAAATATTTGTAAGCATCTCCTCCATTCTTTCTAAATTCTGCAAATTCAGCTACAAAATCATCATAACCCAATTCCTTTAGAATATCTTTTGGATTTGCCTTTTTTAATTCTTCTTTCCAATCTATAATGTTTGCTGCGGCTTCGCCTTCTTCACCTTCATTACTTTCACCATCAAATGATGGCATAGAAAAAGATGCTTGATTTTCTTCTAGTGGAGCTTGCTCGCCTTGAACCTGATCATTACCTTGTTCTACTTGTGCTTCAACCGGCTCTGCCTCTACGGGTGCAGGTGCAAAGGATTGTGCTTCGTATTCTTCCGGTGTTGGGATGCCAGAACTAACCTTATAGGTTGGTCTAGCTGGTTCTTGTTGTTGTTCTTGTTGTCCGTTTTGTTCTTCTGTCATATAGTTGATTTTCGTTTACGAAATTATGTAAAATTAATTAAAAAAATAAATTTAATTAATTAATGTGCTGATCAAATTCTAAAAGCTCTTTAGTGTATTCAGCAACTTTATACTTAGCTAATAAATCTCCGTAATGACCTACTGCTTTTACTTGAATCGTAACAAATTGCTGTAAGAAAATACCAACCGCGCAATCTTCTTCTTCAGCTTGCTTATAAAGCTCTTTGTACATATTTAATACATCTAGTTCTGTTTCGTAGCCAATTTCTAATGCATCGCCAATTGATTCAACCTTATCCTTCATTGCTTCAATTTCAGGCAAGCTGGCGCAATCGCCCATATCATTCATAAAGTCAACGATAATTTGGTAATGCGTCAATTCTTCCGCACTTTCTTCTAAAAAATATTTCTGACTGCCAAAGTAACCTAATCTTTGCAATTGGTTAGCTAAATGCTTCCAAAGGTTAGATTGATATAATTCCATTTGAAGTGCCTCTTGCAAACCTTTTCTCAAATTTGCTGACAATAAAGACTTTACCATTTTATTTTTCTGTTTTTGGTGTTTGTAATTGTTTCTTTTCGCTTACTACTATTCTAGCGTCTGCTTGTATTCTTTGAGCAATAACTTTTGCTTCTTTTTGAATTTCGGCTTCTTGAATATCTTTATCCTTCTTGCCCATTTGGATAATATAATCCCATTGCTTTTCTGCATTGATACGAGCAACATCGACTTCTAATTGAGTTTGCAATGTAACACGCTTCTCTTGCTCTGCGACCTGAACTGCCATAGCATTACCTTGAGATGCTTCTTGAATTTTTTGTAATTCAAATTCTTGTAATTTCTCTCTGCGCTTTTTAATTCTATAAGCTAGAATCATAGATGCCATTTTTAAATTTTTGGTACTCATTACCAATATCTTATCTTCTGGCTCTATCAATCCTTGACTATCTCTTATGTTTAATTCTTGAATTAACTGTTGTCTTTCAAAATCAGATGGCACATCTTCAATAAAGATACCGAACTCATGAATTGAAATATCAGGATTAATTTGGAAAAATTTAACAGTTTCTTCACCTAATGATCTAGCGTAACCTTCTACCTTTCCTAATTTAACTGCAATTTGAACTTTGCTAACAATAGCGTCTGCTAAATCTTGGATTAATTGCTTATCTGCAAAACTTAATAGATACAAAGCATTGTTTGTACTTTCCATTGCTGCGTTTGCAACCGGAACTAATGTTTTAGCGTTTGGAGTAGATCCATCTGTTAATTCATTTAATCCAGATACTTGGCGCATCATATCCAAAGTGTTTTGTAACTCTTGATATAGTTGACCAAACACCGCCAATTGACCTGATGCTTCAATAGATACAGGCTTGTAATTAGGGTTTTGACTTAGCAAGTCTGTTGATCTGTAAGGAACAACAAAGTTTGAGAAAATAAAATCCATAACTTTTGTTGGGTTCATTTTTTCTCCACCACCACCAAAGTCAACCCCTTCAAGCGCATTTAAGTCTATGTTAATCAAATAAGGGATTAACTTATTTGACATATTTTGTAATTTGAACCAAGTAAGACTAGCTTTATCTTCAAGTGGAATCAATCTTTCAGTAATTCCAGCAAAGCGCATTTTATAAAAATTCCAAGAATAAAGCTGAATATTCAATTTAGTATCCCACCAAGATGATGGCTTTCTAATTTGATTCTCTGACATACCCCAATCATACATATAGTCTGTTTGGATAAGCCACTTGCACTTATAAACTACTTTACGAGTAACCGGCATAAAGATAGGTTCTGCTTGACCTTTCATGCTAAAATCGATCATGTTAGGTATAGTACCCATTTTATCAATTACGCCTTCTTTAGTTACAGATAGTTTAGTTGCGTCTTGATATTTTGTCTTTCCAAATCTTACATTACCTCTATTGTCTACTTCTTCTTTGTAAGTATAATCATTCCAAGATAAAAATTCAAAATCTAAAACAAGTACTTTAAATCTATTCCAATATTTAGAATAATCAGTGCCATACATAAAGTTCGATGGATTACCAAAACGACCTGCTACGCTTTGTACGATTTGATTCATTTGCTCTACCGTAAACCATGGCGCAAGATCTCCTACATATACTTCTCTAACTTCTCCCCAATGTACTAAATCTGAAAAATCATTTTTAGCACAATAAGATAACACCATGTTTTCAGGGTTAATCTCTCTTAATTTTACTTGACCATTTTCATCAATATATTCTGTATAACCGCCCATTCCAAAATCAAAAAGATTTTCTATTGTGCGTTTTCTTTTTTCATCAAATTTATTTTGATACATAGCTAAAGATGCTGCCATCTCTGCTTCCATAGACATCACGTGCTTATATCCAAATTGCTCCTCCATCTTCAATTGCTCTAGATCTTGTGCTTCACCCGGCTGAGGCGCTAACACTGGGCTATTAAGTAATTCTTGATTGCCTGCTTTTTGCGCTGCTTCTCTCATTAAAATCTTTACCTTCATTTCGGTAAAGTAATTATCTTCTTCGCTTTTAGCAATTGGATCTACTGCAAATGCATTTATCGCATATCTTCTTTGAACTAATTTTGATATTGCTATCTCTCTAAACTTTGTTAAAAAAGATGGCGGAGTCCAATCAATGTTCAACCAAGTTTTATCTTGTTGCTCATCTACGTTTAAAAGTTTTTTATATTTAGTTGTACTTTGTCTACCTAATGCATATTCTCTAATTTCGTTCATTTTGGATTGACCAAAATTTAACATATTGTTAGGAACATACCCTCTTGAATCACCCCACGCAGCTTTGCAGTATTGTAATATCCAATCATAAGATTTCTCTCTTGGATCTATTTGTTGATTTGGATACGTATTTGTCGCCTGTTGCATTATATAAATCTTATTGATGTATTATTTAATGTCCTTCCTTTCAATCTATTTTTTAATTGGCTATATGTCATATTTTTAGCATCTGCTGCATCTTTCATGCAATAATAAAAAATGCCAGTTTCCATATCTATAACACACTTTTTTCTAGAACTTTCTGATCTATATTTTTTATTCCAATAACCTTCACCCTTTTTTTGCAAAACGAGCAAATTGTTGTCAATTGCATGACGATTGTTTTCTTTCCTCGTATTCCACTCTAAATTGATTACCGTATTATTTATTTTATTACCATCAATATGGTTAACCTCTAATTTATTCTGCGGATTTTCTATAAAATGTTTAGCAACTATTCTATGCAATTTAAATGTTTTTGGGATACCTTGACTGTATAATGTTACATGATAATATCCTTTTTTAGTCAAATTGGGTTTTAAGATTTTATTAATACTTCTTACATTACCTAAGTTACTAACTTGATAAGATTCTTCATAACCAACAATATCTTTCCAAACTTCTTGCATATTTTAACCAAAATTAATTAAAAGTAAATAAAAAAAACAAATTAAATTATATTAATTAATTTAATATAATTTTCTGCCTTCCAATAAACTATCATAATTCATTTCCATTTTTGTGTTATATGAAAATCCGTTGTATTGAATAGCGATAAAAGGATCGGAAACCACATACTTGCCCAAGCCCCCTAGCGCACGGTCTATATGCTCATCTAAAGGCGTATTTAGGTATGTATCGTAAAACTTGCTGTTGACTATGTAGCAATGGAATCCGGTAAAATTATCTACTGTTTGATCTTCACGAATCTCCCCAATGTATATACCACTTAAATATATATCAAAATCTAATGGCTTATTTCTTAAAAAGTACGAAAAACTATCCGGATTGGTAAAGTGAACGTCATCCTCCATTATGCATATTTCAGGCAAACCTGTGTCTTTGGCATACTGAACGCACTGCTTATGGGCTAAATTAATTGCCCTTTTAACTGAATGAGAATCATATACGGCAGGGAAAAAAGAAAAGTCTTTGATGCCCTGCTCTTTAAATTCGTTCATTAACCTGTCAAATCGATCACTAGCATCAAAATTATGAATTACCGCTATCTTCATTTAGCTTCTGTATTATGTTGTTTAATGCGCCTTGGTAAGTATAATACTTATTGTATATTTCTTTAATCTTTAGTTGCTTTTCAACTATATCTATACTTGGGATACTGTTTAAAATTGGGACTATCCTATGAGCATCTTCGGCTTTTATGATTACCCCATAATCTTCAAAATTAGCATCAAAGCAATTAACAAACTCATCGCTGATGTAAACAGGTATAGTTTCGTATTGGAGGCACTCAGCGATTCTAAAGCTATTTAAACCATACCCTCTAGGGCATAATCCGAATATAGACTTACTAATAATGCCACAAAACCTATTTACATCGTGCTGCTCTTGAGATATGTAATAATCCGCGTTTTGAATATTAAACACATAATTTCTTATTGGGTGAGTATTGGTGCCAACAAAAGAAGCAAAAATTGTTTTTTTACCATTCCACTTAAAACTGTGTGGCATACAAAGCAAAGGTATTTCTACCCCTTCTTTCTTGCTCATATTAAATACCAAAATATCTAAATCTTTAAAGTCAACCAAAACCCCATCATCATATTGGCAAATAGTCCAATATTGCTGATTTCTCGGTAACGCATCTACATAGTCTTGCAGGCTTTTTCTAGCTACTGGATCATTCCCGTAGTTGTTATTTACATGATACGATGTCCAATGGATTCTTAAATATGCCCTGCCATTAAACTCTGGTATAAATCTATTTGAAACCCATTCTTCAAAAATGGTATAATTTTCAAAAGGATAAACCGTGTTTATGGTAGGCATAAACTCCTTCGGTACGTCTATCATATATTATATTTTCTTACATAAAGCGCGTCAGTCCATGTATCTGCAACCCAACTACCCGTTTCAACTCTTTCAAAACCTCGTTGCAGCATAAAATAATCTAAATCATCAATTAACATACATCCCTTATATGTTTCTTTCATATTAACTTCTAACAATGCATAATCTATATTTTTAATCAAATCCCCCATACCCTCAATAGCCAAATGCTCTGCTCCTTGGAGGTCTACATTCAAAAAGTTGACATTCGTAAAATCACATTTTTCAAGTAATTTATCTGCTCTGATTGTTTTCATTGCAATCTGTTCTATGTAATGTACTTCTGGATGGATAAGTATATGGGTACCAAGCTCTAGCATTGATGAACTCTGGCTTTCGTTATTAGATACATTAAAAACAATTTCTTCACCATTAACATTACTCAAACAAGCATTAAATGCTTTTTGTTTTTTATATGGCGCAATATTTTCAATTAACTTTTCATAAACAGATGGTATTGCTTCAACCCAATATACATCCCCTTTACAATAGTTATCGTATTCATTTTTTTCTTGACCATAAGATGCACCAAGATGCAACACCCCTTTTATATCCAACTTATGCTTATTGACTAGATAGTCAAATGATATCATCATATACTTTTGCTTTTATGTTTATTAACTTCTAATTCAACCCAATTATATAATTTAACCATGCCTTCCTCAAGCGGCTTTGTTGGACGCCACCCTGTTACCTTTTCTACCAATTCATTGTTTGAATTTCTACCTCTAACGCCTAATGCATTTGATTCAACATTTTTAATTGTTAAAGTTTTGCCTGAAATTTTAATAACCATTTTAGCCAAGTCATTAATTGATATCATTTCATCTGAGCCAATATTAACAGGATAGACATAATCTGATTGCATCAATGCTTTTACACCATCCAAACATTCGTCAATGAATAAAAAACTACGCTGTTGTAAACCATCACCAAATATTTCAATTTCTCCGCCATCTTTTGCTTCTGCTACTTTCCTACATACTGCTGCTGGAGCTTTTTCTCTGCCGTCTTTGTAAGTACATTCAGGTGAAAATATGTTATGGAAACGACCAATTCTTACATCTAAATTTTTGTTTCTTCTGAAAGAATCATAAATCTGTTCTGATAATAGCTTCTCAATGCCGTAGACACTATCTGGTTTACCATCCCAAGCTGAATCTTCTTTTAATGATGCGCTATCTAATGACTCTTGCAATCTTTCGCTATAAGCACAAGCGCTTGATGAAAAAAATAATTTTTTAACTCCGTATTCTGATGCAGCCTTTGCCACATTTAAATTAATCATTGTTGAATCATATATAATATCTGCATCGTTAACCCCTGTAAATACATACAAAGCGCCTCCCATATCGGCAGCTAATTGATACACCTCATCAAACGCATTAACATTATCATGCCATGTTGTTTGCTGGGGATTCCATAAAGCCTTTGATACATTTGATGGATTACGCAAATCTAAAATAAATGCTTCATCTGCTTCAGACTTTGAAAATTCAGGTTGTTTAACATCTACTGATCTCACCCAATAGCCTTCGCTTTTTAATCTTTTTACTAATTGCATTCCGATCATCCCATGACCGCCTAATACACAAGCTGTTTTCATATTAAAATTTATTTAGTTTTAAATACCATTGTTTTTTAAACCACCATAATCCCCATCCGTTAGCAGTTTCTTCTGAATGTAAAACTTTTTCTGTTTCAAATTCTCTATCTGCAATATCTGCTCTAGTAAATGTTTTTGGCACAATTTGACTTACTGCTCTATTTACTTCGTCTGCATTAAAATCATGGCCTGCAAGTATGCCTTCGTCTTTTACTTTATTATACCATTCAATTACCTCTTGTTTTGTTTCTTTGTATGTGTGTGATGAATCAATGTAAACAAAATCTAAAAAACCATCATTAAACATTTTAGCACAATCTAAACTTGCATAAGGCATTACTTCTATATAATCACCCAAACCACTTTTTATAATGTTTTCGTATATGGTTTTCATTTGAAAAAAACCACCGTAGCCCATATTGTCTATTGCATAAATTTTAAAATCTTTACCCAAGTTTTTTAATTCTTGTGCTAAATATATAACACTATCGCCATTTGCAACACCGACTTCTGCTAGTCGTGCGTTGTTGGGTAACTCTTTTGCAATTCTTTGATAGAAATGCTGAAAATCAAACATAATTAAATCATTCATAATTTTATCCATTCAGGTTTAACAATATCGCTAGTGTCTAATCCGCACCATCCCTCACTAAACCAAAATTGCGGAAAGATTACTTTTTTATCTTCATTTTTATTTAAATACGCACCCCACCAAGAGAATGTAGATGGTGAACATATTTGATGCTCACACCAGCTCATTTCTACAAGATCGGATTGCTCGTCTGTATTTCCAGAATATTCACAATCGCTTCTATGCGCAAACGCTTCCATACACCAAGAAATGTCATCAGAAAAGAATTTAAACTTATAATCAGGAAACATACTCATGGCTTTTTCATACCATTCTATCGTTACCTCCGGATGCTTATCTCTTAATGTAACGTAATCGCCGCGTCTTACATGGACAGAAACATAGCCATCCATTTTTTTATATGGGAAATTTAACAAGTAAATTATTTCATTACGATAGTTGTCAAAATATTTAGCTGTCTGCCTGTAACCTTCAATAATTATATTCTTGTCTTTCCAAGATGGATTGTATGGTAATTCTTCGTAAGAATGTTTTGTTTCCCATAAGTGAACTTTTTCAAGTCCGGGATTATAGCTATCATTAATTAAATGCGAGCAATAGATGGGGTTCCATTTTGGGTTGCTAGTTTCATTTGGAACGGTAAAATTTAAGTCATGCTGTAACGCATAAGCCATAGCCGTAGCGCATTCAAACATCCAGTTGCCGAGGCGGCCCGCATTATTAAAAGTTACCATGTTAAATATGTTTCCAGATTTTATTATTAATTACATCAAGTACATTCGTTTTGCTTATGCTATATTCTTTTGCCAAAATTGTTGAAGAATATTTACCAGATTTGTGTTTCTGTCTAATTTCTAAAACTTTAATATTATTTAATTTTGACTTACCATGAAATTCGCCCCTATTATCAATCTTATTTTTTAAAGTATCACTTATTTTCTTTTTATTTTCTTCAGTTCTAACCTTCCCAATATTCATTTTACCCATCTTAATAGCTTGCTCAGAGGTTCTATATTTTGCAAAAATTTCATCAAGGTGCTTAGGCATTTTTTTACCTAAATTAGATTTTCTTAAAGCCTCTCTAGTTGAATCCGGCATCTTTTTGCCTATCTTTTTTGCAGTTAGTTTGTCAATAAGCTCTTTGGACATTTTGCCTCCATAATTACCTCCATCTCTTAAATTAAACAATTTGATATTTGCAGACTTGTAAAAATCAATATATAGTATTTCGTATTCATTCAAAACGTCTTGATCTATGTCAATAGGCAACATATGCAAAATTTCAAATTCATGATTTTCATACCCATGTTTTTTAAAAGAATTTTTTAAAAACTGGTTTTTGCAAGACGACTTGTGTTGTCTAAATCTAGCGCTTATATTAGTACTTTGCCCAATATAAACGTTTTTAGATGGAGATGTTATTTTATAAATACCCTGCATAGGGGATAAAGTTAATTAATTTAATTTAATTCCCTAATTTTTTCTATTAATTTTTCTCTAAAATCTCCTGTTCTTTGCACATTGTTTATGTAATGCGATTGATCATGGACTAAGTGATTATATCTTAACCCGTCAACTATGTGGATTGTTCGCCCTGACATTAGCCAATTGTAATTCTGAAACAAGCTATCGCTAGTAACCGGATCTATTTCCGCATCCCATACCTCGCAATAAGAATGTTTATTTACAAAATAGTTCATGCAGTTTAAGCAAGTTTCAAACATTGGCTTGTCTATATACTCGGATAGGTTATCCTTGGTTACAAATAGGTTAGCGTATTCTGTGTAATTAAACATTGGCATTGCCCAATCTGGTGCTAATACCGTGTCCTTATCCCACTCTTGCTCATATATTTTATCCAAATAGTCAGTGTCTATCTCATTGTCAGAATCAAGTATAATGCAATAGTCTGTTGTTGATAGGCTTATAGCCACATACTTGTTTGCATAACAATCTCTGTTGCTTAGATTTCTAAATAGTTTAACCTTCTTTAGCTTATCACATTCTTGCTTTAATTGGTTATAAATAGGTAAATCACTCATATCATCCACTATTACAATATTTTTAACACGAGGATCGTCATATACCTTACTAAAACTTTTTAATGTCATTTCTACCCTATTCCAAGTTGGGATACATATACATATTTCTCTCATAAATTTCCTAGTTTTTGATAATATCTTTGTTCTATAAATGGTTGCCAGTCAATAAAGGTATTGCCTATATCTGATACGCCCGGCCTTTGAGTGCATAAAAGTGGATAAGTAATGTAAGTTGTGCCATGACATTGTATCTTATTTACAATACAATTGTCTATCGGTGCTTCTAAAACTGCCATTAATATCTCCTTCATTCCATGCAATGATATAGCCCAAGCATGAGTGGCATATGCGTTTTCTACTAATAAAAGGTTAGGTGAGGCTCTCAACTTAAACCCCGTAGTGCATTGCGCCCCAAGATAAAGTATATCCCATATAAGAGGTAATTGCTTTACAACTTCATTCATTGTATCGTTAGGGTTACCACAAGAGTCAACAAACATAGCGTCATCTTCAAATATCAAGACTGACTCCCATTCGTTCTTTATCGCTTCTCTAAATATCTTCTCTACTGTAATGCGCAAGCCTTCTGCTCCATTTTCATGCTTTGTGGCGTTAATCAATTCGTATGGAATATCCCATTTGTAAAGCTGCTCTGCAATCTCTATTAGCCTATCTGTCCTTTCCGGCAAGTTTATGACAAATATTTTAGTAAAAAAGTTAGTCCAAGACATTACGCTAGTTTAGTTTGTGGGAAAAAGTCAGTCAGTTTGAATTTGGCTTCCGGTTTTTTAAAGTTTGCTCTTTTATAATAATCTGCAAATAAAGTCCATCCGCCTCCCATTACTAAGTCAGATACCTCTGTTTCGTTTACATTAAACTTAATCAATCCATCATATTTATCGTCTATTAATTCTGGGTATATTATCTTTCCTTCCTTACCATGCGTCAAAATGTATTGCTCCCAAAGGTTTACCATTAGGGCTTTATTGTCCGCATTAGGGTCTACCCCATAATTTGATTTTTCTGGCAATCTTATCAGAAACGCTTCGCAATAATTGTCAACAAAAAACTTTCGCAATCCGCCATCCATTTTCGCCTCTATTAGCATTTGGCCTCCATAAGCAAAGCATTGCAGTACCATATCCATATGGAAAAGCTCTACCATCTTAGGTCTTGCGTGGTATTTGGAAACAAACATCATATTATAAACAGGATCGTTTATGCCTATATCATACCTATTCAAAACTAAGCTAGTTGCCTTTGAACCTTCTCCATGTTCAACAACCGAGTTTTGGAATGGATCGCATCCCATAATAAACTGTACTGGATTTTTAGGTAAAAATAAATTACCCCTTCTTGTGTATGTTTCGCCCTTTGTTATCTTAAAATTCTTGGCTCTAGTCCATCTTGCTGCTTCTTTGCTAGTCGTTTCCCATACTGCTTCTGTAAATGGCACGCCGTCTTTCCAAGTCCAATTGCCATATTCAAGCACCTCTTTCTCATTAATCTTTGCTATTTCATAAAGATCGTTAAGCAATACCGCATCAAAATGACAATTGGTATTTCTAAGCATGAACATTTCCCTTTCATCAAAAGGGTTCATTCTTATCTCCTCCTCTAATTGAACGGCTTCTAATTGCTTACGCTTGGCTAATAAGTATTCTTTAGCTCCCAACCTAACATCTTCTTCATTTAAATCGCCTGCACCAACGTAATTATCAACTAAATATTTATATTGTTCTTCTGTTGGTGGCCCGATTACACTCATGCCATATCGATCAATAAAGCCTAGATAACCATCATACGCGGGCGAGAAGTACTTAACCAAACGATTTGGCGTCTTGGGATATTTCAAATGATCGGCAGCATCCCATACTATCTTAAACTCCTCACCCCCGCTAGTCATACTGTTCGAGGTTGATGGACATTCAATAAATCCTACCCTCTTGGCACCTTTTACCAATGTTTTACTTACAATAGATAAGAATGTCGAGAATGGCGTTTCTTTTGCCCATTTTCCGCCTTCATCAAATAAACCACGACTAAGACGACCAGAGTCATAAGAGTTCAAGGAAGGCGCACGATAATCAATTCTAGACCTATGTCCGGTATCATTATCTATTGCATTACCCTTTGTGCCTCTAATGTCTACTGACTTATGGGCAAATACAAGTTCGCTTACACTGTCTTTGTTGTTTAATTGCTTGGGCTTTAGGAATACCGGTAGTTGTCTGTAACCAAAAGAAATCATATTGGTAAAGGCCGCCTTAGCATCTATTTGCGTTTTACTTGTCAAACCACAAAAGCTATTCTTATAGAAAATACACTCGTAAACTATATTTGATGTCGCTTGGGATGTCGCACCCTCACGGCGTTTCTTGCCTCGGACTACGCCTAAGCACCAAGGAGTCTTTTCCCAATGGTCTAGAAACAAAAAGTACCTTCTATCTGCATCCCTAAAATCACCATAGATATCGTCCTCTAGCTTCCACCATTGAAGGTAAAAATAATGCTTACCTGTAATGTATGTGGCTTTACCATTGTTGTAAAACCAAAAGCCTTTCTTGCATCTGTCTACTTCTCTTGTAGCAAAAGCTGCCTGTTGTGCATCAAGCAAAGCGTTGCCTTCCTTATCGTATTCTACCGATTGAAAAATATTAGGCAGTTCTTTTCTTCTCCAATACTGTTCGGCAGCATCAGATTCACCCCAATCTTCTATTTCAGTATCACATTCAGGTAGGGTAATATTAGTTCCGTATATGCTTATTACTTCAGCCATTATCTTCTAGATTCAGCTATACTTTCTACGAATGGCTTTTTGACTACGTCTTTTTGCTCATCGCCAGTAACACCGGCAGATATGCCTAAGTCTTTAATTGCTGTTGACAAAGCAGAGCTATCATTCCAAATAGCTTTTAACCTTTCAAAAGTCTTGTCTTTTGGATCTTCTAAAAGCAAATGGGATAAGTTAGTCTTATTAAGCAAATCAGCCATTTCATTTGCCTTTCTATTCAAAGCGTAAAACAACTTGGCAGCCCCGTTCTGTTCATATAGGGCTACCTTTTGTCTTAATTCTTCTAATGTTTCCATTTAGATAGTTTTAGTTAATACAAATATATAAACTATCTTCTTAACATCCTTCTTTTACGTTCAATCAATCTTTCCATAGCCGTTTTTTTCTTTTTACCAAAAACTGCTTCTTTAGCTTCTTTAGTTGCTTCGGATTTAGCTGTCGAAATCTGCTTACCAGCCTCATTTGCTTCTAATGATACAAAAGGAACTGGATTTGGTGAATCTGTAATCACATAGCCATTATAAAGGTCAGTTAGCTTTTCTGCGATTAATCTATCTCTTTCTTTTACAAATTTATCAAATTGCTCTTTGGTTGCTATTTCTTTGGTAGATGGATTTTTTAATTCAAAAGAATAATATGTATCATCTGTTCTAGCATGCTTTTTAATAACATCCTCCAATGGCTGCTTCGCTTGATTAAATTGCTTTTCGGTACCAACCTTAATACCAGTTATAGCTGGCAACCCTTTTGTAATTAATCCCCATGTACCATCATCTTCTAAATATGTTTTTAAATCTTTTAATGCTAAAGGAGTTACTGCGTCTTTTGCAACATCCTCAAAACTTAAAGGCTGCCCATCAAAACCCTCTCTGAAAGCCAAATCAAGTGCAAGGCCATAAGCGGGTGCCATTTTACCCCTAAAAAATTTAAAGGTTTCTGTTTTAAAGTCAGCTCTCATTTTTTCATCCCCTATATATCTTACACCCATCAACATAAGTATTATATATCTTACAACAGAAGTAAATCTGCCATATGGGTTCCACGACTCACCAGTTGACAATTGCTTTAGTTGACCAAATGTTACACTTCTTGGATCATAATCAACCTCAAAATCATCATCCAAAGCAATAGCTGCCATAATTAAATAAGGAACAGTAATTGCTATGGCCATTTTACTAATAGCTACTTTTCTTAATTCAGGAGATAAACTAGCGTAATAACCTTTTCTACCTAATGCCCAATTATATGCATCACCTATACCTAATAAATTTAATGTAGAACTAATCATCTTTGGGGCCCACATTAATGATGATAAAGTTTTCAATTTACCAGTTTTAAATTCTTCGGCCATTTCGCCTCTAGAGGTCAATTCATTTGCCGTCCTTGCAGCATCTTTGAATTCTTTTTCATGAGTTTCAATAGTTTTACCTTGTGCTTCTAAATGACTTACGCTTTCTAAGAATAATTTTAATCTTACATAGTTTCCGGCTGAAATTGCAATTCTTTCAAAAGGAGCTTTAATTATTGTAGCTAAAGAATATTTTTTTCCTTTTATTTCTACGCTTCTTTCTAAAAAATCTGTTCCACCTAATTGTTCTTCTCTTAAACTTTCTCTTAAAGTTTGTGGATCTAAAATATCTAAACCAGAAACCTCAATTAGATTTGCAAGCTCTTTGTTTTCAAAGATTTGTACTATTTCTCTCTTAAATCTACCTTCATTAAAAATTACTTTTCTTTGCTCATTCAATACTTTAGGCAATAATAATGGGTTTTGCCACATTGCGGGGCCTAATTGAATAAATATAAAGGAGTTATCGGCAGTAGCTTTAATTGCAGATAAAGTATTTTTAAACTCAGGCCCCCATCTTTTCACTAGCTTATCCCTAAATGTCAAACCTTTTAGTTCATCTTTAGCTAAAGAAACTTCAAATTCATGTTTTTTATCCGACAATTCCCTTACGGATTGAATATAAGCCTCGTATTCTTTAGGATATTTCTTTCTAAATTCAGGATTTTCTAAAAATGATGGGGCTTTTATTGCTTTCTCAAAATCTCCTTTTTGAATTTTCTCATCAATTTCTTTGATTTTTTCAAGATTCTTTTCTTTTAAAGAATTGATTTTTGATAAATCATAAAAACCAACTTCTTTCTTTAAATCTCTTAATTCATTTCTTAACTGAGTAATTCTTTGATTTTGTTCAATTTTCGCCTTTTCATTAGTTGGCATATTGCCAGCCATGATATCTTCAATCTTAGCGATTAATTCAGCTTCTTTTTTTAATTCAGCTTTCTTTAATTGCAATTGGGTTAATAATGGCTTTTCTTTTTTATACCTTCCTGCAATAACATCAAATATATCCTTTTCAGATAATCCATCTATTTCATTTCTTAAATCAACATAAATGCGACTTACTATTTCCTTTAAATCATCAACACCTTCTTCTATATAAGAAGCCATTAATTTGCTAACATCCGGTGCGATTGCAACAAGTTGTTGAGCTTTTTTTGTTGGAACAGGAAACGGCAATGCCATTAAAACATCACTAGGCTTGTCTTTATCTTTCCATTTTTGCTTAATAGATTCTATAATAGATTTTCTATCTGCCTTATAGTCTTTTGTTTTTTGGTAAGGCTTTCTCTTTGCTTTTTCTTCTTTAAATACAGTTTCAGCAAGTAATTGAGCATTAAGCTCGTCATTAATTTCTAATTTTGCTTCTACATCTTCCTCTTTCTTTTTAATTTCTTCGTATTGCTTTTCTACTTGCTTTCTTTGTTTTTCCGTAAGCTCGTCAACATTATTAGCTTCCATTTTAGATATTACAAAGTCTGCAAGTGTTTGTCTTGGTTCTGTAACATCAGCTAAAGATCTTAATTGTCTACCCAATTGAGAATTTACTATATCGTTTAATTGAGTATATCTTATTAATTTTTTCTCTAATTCTGGAGTAGGGTTAGCGTCATAATCACTTTTTAATTTTGCTACATAAATCTTTCTTATTTGATTTTCTTCAGGACTTGGCGAGTAACCTTTTTCAATCTTGTCAAGCAGCTTCTCTACATTATACCCTCTTTTAATCATCTTTATGGCCTTATTAGTCCACTCCTCAAATGATTGCTTTTCTCTTTGGTACTCTGGTAAGCCTAGCATTTGCCTTCTTTCTTCATTTGCGGCAATTGTTATCGCCCCTTGCCACTCCTTCTCAACATCTTCGGTTGGTGTTGCTTCACCTTCTCCGGCAGCTTCATCCCCTTCGACTCTTGGTTCCACTCGTTTACGTTCACCCCTTCTTTCTCCAATTTTGCGCGGTTGGCTTGGAAGAACCTCCTCTGCGCTTCGCTTTTGTATGGCATCTTTTATATTTTTAAGTGTTTGTAAATCATAATCTGCTTTGATTAACTTAATCATGTCATCTACCTCAAAATCATCTATTGCTCTTTTGTTGGCCTCTCCTCTTACTTTGCCTTTTACAAATTCTTTCTTTTTCTTCATCGATCTTGCAGCTTGGAACTGGTCTAGGTCGTTCTCTACTCCCAATATTTCTTTAACAGCCATTTTAGAAAATTCTTCAAAAGTAAGATTTTGAAATTCTTCTTCTGTTAAATCTTTAAATCCTGTTAAGCTCTTTATCTTAGTCCATAATGTCTTTAACCAATCTTTAAATGATTCTTTCTTAGACTCTACAACAAATTGCGCACCTTTATCCCCAATAGCCATTGCTAGCGCTTCGTTTTTAAAATAATCTGTCTTTTCAGCATCAGTCATGTTTCCTGCTTGCTGTTGGTAAAACTTACTATCTTTTACCTTTTTTAAATATGGAGAACCTTCAACTAACTCCACCCCTTTTGCATAAATCTTAGGATCGTTTGTTTTTGTCCATTCTACCCAGATATGGCCTGCTTCATGTATTGGAGTATTTGGGTTTAATTTCTCCCCATTTAAATACATTTTGTTTTTATAAGTAAATCCAAGAATCCCACTATCTGACATAAAGTTAATTCTTTCATCATTGACAGCATAAGCTCCTGTATTCTTTTCAGCAGATTTTATTTGACTTGGCTCAAACGCAACAAATATGTCATCTACATCTGCTCCGTCTTTTATGTTTTTAAATAAAACACCATCGTTACCTTTTAATTTAGCTTCTTCAATATGAGAGTTCAATCCTCCATCTTCTTCAATATCTTTATAATCAAACTCATAAGGATTTTTAATGTTTAAAAATAAACTTAAAACTTTTGGTTCTTTGTCATTTTTCTTTTTCCATATTTCTTCGATTTCTTTGTATCTAGCATTAGCTACTTTATCAAGTTTTTCTTCATTGCCATTTTCAACATTAATTTCTCTAGCTTTTTTGTATACCATATCTGGCACAATACGACTATTTCTAACCGACTCGATAAGATTATCTATACCGCCCGGAATATCTTTAAGTTTATCATCTTTTTTTAAATTTTCAATGATCTTATTCATCCCGTCATCATTCTCTTTCTGCCATCTCAAAACTTCATTACTAACAACATTGGATATATCCTTTTTAATAGCAGATATTCTATCTTCATATTTGTCAATGATTATTTGTATGTCTTTAGATGGACTCATTGTAATGCCCATAAAATCCATATTATTCATGCCTGTATATGCCTCTGACGTTTTTTTATCCCCAGCAAAAAAGAACCCAGCATATGCCGATTCGGCTAGCCAATTTTTTGAACCTAATTTTTCTTTACTAAACGCATCAAATTTCTCATTTGTTCCATGATAAACTATTCTTGGCTCTCCGTTTTTGTCTACTACTTTAGATGCATCTTTAGGATTGTTTTCCCAATCTCCAAACCAATTTTTAAATTCTTTAGTTCTAACGGACACCCATTGTTCTTCATTTAAATTAGACTTTTTCCCGTTAGGGGCTTTCATAAAAGTTCCATCTTGCTTTGCCTTATCTATTATCTTTTGTTTTTCTATCCCTATGCCTAAATCAGCATAAGGTTCTGCCATAAATTTGGTAAACTTATCTACGTCTTTATTTTCGATCTTAGCTTTTTTGCTTCTATTGTAAATATCTCTAAATTCAGGATCGCTTAAAGGTTTTTGCCCCTTAAATTTATCAAGCATTCTTATACCGCCAAAAGACCCCCCATCTAAATGCAATGGCTGTCCATCCTTTAATCCCCAATTTCTCTTAGCCTTAAAGTCATTCCACAATAGATCGTAATTAAATATATCTGACATCTCATATTCTTCAATTACTTCTTGCAATTCTGGATTATGCTGATCAAAGTCTTTTTGAGAAAACTTTTGTATTCTATTTAAAAGATTATTTAATTTATCAAATCCTTTTGTTGCTTTTAATGGAGGATCTATCTTTTCAACTACAACATAATTCAATCCTCTTTCAAATGATTCAGGGATAATAGACCCTGACAAATAATAATCACCTTCATAAATATTTTGCTCTAATCCTCTTGGTGTTTTTGCAACTTTTAATACTTTACCATCACCAAGATCAAATACCACTCTATCGCTACCTGCTCCTATTTGTTTTAATTTAGGAATATCAAATCTTTCTCTAGCCACCTGATCTGTGTCATATCTATATGCAACTGGCATATCGTTTGTGCCTCTAAAACCTGCTTCAATTTGATATTTAACATCTTCTCTAATATCTTTTAACTTTGCCTCCAAGGCTTTTGAGTCTTTTGCCACAAATGGCTTCTGAGCATCCTTTCCAAACATCTTTTTCAATGCGTTACCAATTCTGCCAATAACTCCACTTGTTACTTCTGCTGGAGCTGCCTCTTTAGTTGCTGTATATTTATTATAAGCATCATCTATTGTTTGTCTTAGTTTCTTGGTGTTGTATCCAAGTTCTTTAGCAATAGCTTTTTTAATTTCAGATAAAGACGTAGTTCCATCGTCAATATAGTCTTTTACTATATCTTGCATTTGGGCTACTTCTTCTGTTGTTGGTTCTTCTACTGCGAATGGTGGTTCTTCCATTCCTTCAATATCCATATCTTCTTCAAATGGAACAAAACCACCTTCAAATTGAGTTGATGCAATTTCTTCTCCTCCTTCTTCTTCAATACCCCTTCTTTCTTCAAATGCTAATTGTTGTTCTTCTAAAGTCTGACCGCCTTTAGTTCCCTTTTGATATTCTATTAATGCTTTTGCTGCATCTGCTCTAGTTGGGTATTCCGAAATCAATGCTTCTAATTCGTCTTTTATTACATCAGTAGTTATATCTTCAAATCCTTCAGGCAAATTCTTCCAAATATCATTTACAGCTTCATTTAATGTTTTAATGCCTTCTCCTTTTACGTCTTTCTCAGCAACATAATCTCTTTTTGCTATTTCTTCAGGAGTAACTTCTTTTACATTCAATCTTGCTCGTCTGCCTCCAAATAAATCTTTAATTGAATCCCAATCAATCACATCTGGACTTTGGTTCATCCATGATAAAGCAAACCCTCTTGCATCTGTTGGAGCAATTTTTGCAGCTTCCTGTCTATTAACTCTTTTTTGAGCAGCATTTACGCCACTTACTGAAACTTCTTTAGGCTGTGGAGCAAACTTAGTTTTAAACGCTTCTAATTTAGACTTAACCTCTGGCTTTGCCTTTTCAACTGGTGCAACTTCTTCAGTAACTACTGTTTCTGCAACTTCTGGAGCCACGTTAGCTTCTGGCATAATAACAGAAGGGGCTTTGCCTTGTTGTTGTGGGCCTACTACTGTTGTTTCTGCTGCAATATTCTCATCTGGCATAATAACAGCAGCGCCTTTGCTTGGCTCTACTACTTCAGGAGCTACGTTTTCTTCTGGCATTACAACAGCAGGTTTTGTTTCTTCTGCCTTTGCTTTTAACGCCTTTTCAATTTCCGTCTTGTTATTTTCGTAGAATTGTAAATCTTCAGGAGTTTCCATTCTTTCACCTTCTACAATTCTATTTACAAATTGGTCAAATTGTTGCTTTTCTTTTACTTTATCTTCATCACGAATAGACGTAGCTAAATCATAAGTTTCCTTATTTATAGGCGTTTCATTGCCTTCAGAATCTACCTTAAAGTACATTCCTTTTTTCTCTTTATATTGAACCTTTTTGCCACTTACAATGCCTTCTAAATAATCATTTGTTTCGTCTATCTTAGCTTGAATTAAATCAATTTGATCTTGCTTTTCTTTTTTAAATACAGGATCTAAATCAGTTAATTCTTCATATGCTTGTTGTTTTTTTATATTTAAAGCCTCTCTTTGTTCAATACCTCCAATAATCTTATATTTATCTTGAGGGGTTACTGTTGACGGTATTTTGCTAGCTATGTCTGCATATTGTTTTGCTGTAATATTTGCAGCTTGCGCTTCTTCTGGAGTTATATTTCCTTCTTCAACTTGTTTGTTTATTTCACTTTGAATAGTATTAACATCCTTTTCGTTTGCGATTTCCTCCCTAATTGCTTTTTTTGTATTTTGAAATGAGCCTACAAATCCGCCACCAATAGCTCCGGGGCCGGTTGCCATTACAGCAGAATTAATCATATTTTTACCTAAATTAGCAATTATATCTTCTTCATTAAAAACATCTGTTTTTGAAATTTTATTTGTTAATAATTTAACTCCTTCTGCTGCACCTGTTTGCAATGCTTCTGTGCCGGGTTCTACCGCTGCTCCGGTTGCAGCTTTGATTCCAATTCTTTTTGCTTTAGAAGCCATAGAACTAGCCAATCTTATTGCTTCTTTTTCTACATCTTCAGCAGTTGCCTTAACACCTTTTGCAACAAATTTATCTACTATTTCATTGGCAATTTTTTGTTTTGCAGCTTTGCCTAATCCTGTATTTTTTAATATTAAATCTAAAGAAACTTTTTCTAAAGCGTATTGAGCTGCTGCTTGCGTAAATATATAAGCCGCTTTCTGCCCATCATTTAATTTATTACCTTTATCTGTTTCATAAATTTCATTTGATGCATCACTAATTGACTGAGGTATATATGTAGCCCCAGCAGTGTACGCCCCCATTATAAAACTTAATAATTGTCCCGGAGTTTGAAAAGCCATTGATGTTACATCTTTAGCATCAACTCCACTAAAAATTGAAGATGGTTTTTCTTTTCCTTTATTTTTTACTAAAATTTCATTATATTTTTTTAATTGAATAGGAGTTAATTTTTCCGGATCAATCATTGTCAACGTTAGTGCATCTTCTCTGGACATTTGATTTTCCTTCTGCACAGGTGTAACATCAAATTCTTTTGCTTGCTCTTGCTCGTATTCTTTTGATGATTTTTCAGATCTTAATTTATCAAAAAAAGATTCAGTTGATTTTTGAAATTCTCTTGCAGATGCAAGACGAGTAACCATAGTTTCTGGCCTACCCCCCAACACAGATTCCGCCAAATATGCACTTCCTCCTGCAAGTGTTGATATAGGTCTAACAAAATTGTTATACATCCCAGCAAACCAATTATTATCTTTTTGTGTATCTTTCTTTACAGCAGAAGCTATTGGGCTTTGAGCCATAGCTAAACCTTGTTGAAACTTATCTTGAGATGGTAATGGTGTAACCGAAGATCCTAAAGGTGTAGGTTCTTTTTTTTTTACATCCTCTGTCAAATATTTATCCCACTTGTTCTGCTGACCATCATTTACAGCATATTTATCCCACTTACCTGATTGATTATTTTCTGCCATCTTATCCTCTTTTTGCATTTGGGTTATCTTTTAAAAATTCCTTTACATCGCCACTAGGTATCATATATTTCTTTCCATTTAAAATATATAAAACAGGCTTTTGATTAGATAAATCATCTTTACCTCCTAAAATCTTTCTTTCCATCTTTACATCTTGACCAGTTATTTTCTGGTACAAGTTAGCGATTTTATAGTTTTTATTTGGATCTGTTGGACTTATTTTTTCTCTTAAAACTTCTTCTTTAGCAGGAATTCCGTCAATCATAGGATAATACTCAAAACTCATTCCCCCATCTGGAGCAATCTTTAAATCCTTAAACTCATATTTACCTCCTGCGCCAGCAAATAGCTTTCTAGCTTCTCCGATAGCAGAATTAATATTCTTACTATCAACAGCAGATGTAAAATTCTTAACCCAATTCAATCCCTCTAATCCTTTTTCTTCTTTAGGTATATTGACATTAGTATCTGATTTTACCTTTCTTTCCTTGCTTGTAAAACCGCTTACATTCTTTTGGGTTATATAATCATAAAGTGCATTTTTTTGGGCATTATACTTTTCAACAGGTGTAAAATTTTTGTATGTAGGAAACTTTTGCTTTGCTAGTGCAATAACATTTGTTTTGCCAATTGGATCGTCTGCAAAATTATTATATACATCATCAGGAACTACTTTAAAATCAAGTCCTGTTAATTTTTTTATTTCAGGAATGATTTCTGACTTAACCCTTGTTTCGGGTACAAATCCTTTTGGCAAATAATCTCCCTCTATATATCCTTCTGGTAATACTGCTTCAGCAAAAAATGGAACTTTACCTTCAAATGGAACAAAATCTTTTGAAGAACCTACTGCCAAATTCATTTCTTTTACAGATTTTGGGCTTACTACTTGCTTTTCTAAATCGCTTATATCTGTTAAATAATCACTTAAGTTATCCGGATCTAATAAGTTAGTAGCAAATTCAGATTGCTGAACCTCTAGTGGATTTTTAAATGAAACTCCATCTTCTATTCTTCTATTAACTACATCTTTTCTATAATCTCGCAATAACCTTGGCGCATCTAATTTTGGCATTATCTGCTTCAAATTTTTTAGTTCATTTTCAAAATTTTCGCCTTCCGCTTTTAATGCGTTCATTCCTTGTGCAGTAGAAGCTATTTCTTTATTAATTCCCTCAAAAATATCAGCATCATTAACTTTACCCTGCCTTGCAAGGTCTATATATTTTTTTCTTATTTCAAAAGCATTTTTATTTCCAATAGCATTTGCTACATCATTTGCGGTTTGATATTTTGACAAATCAGAAAGCTCTTGAATAGTTTGCATTTTTCTATACAATTGGGCTTCATCTCTTTCTGCTTTTCTTTCAGCAATTTCTTGTTGACGCATTTGCATTTGAGCAAGATTTTCACCTTGTCTTTGCACTTGTTCGGTTGCAGATTGAAGTGCTTGTCCCGGAGCTTGAAACACATTTGGAAGCGATACCGCGTAACTACCTAAATTTCCGTTTGCCATTTGTTATTAATTTGAAAAATTTAAACCGTATGGATTACCCATCATTCTATTTACTTGCTTTTGAGACATACTAGATCCGGAAGGACTTGGCGTTGGCGTTGGCATCGGGATTGATTGCTTTGGAATATTCATCCCCATAAGCGCTTTGTTATAATCTTGTGCATTTTGATAATTACCATATTGCATTGCCCCGCCAGCAATGTCGCTAGCTGCGCCAAATATATTACCAATACCAGATTGACGTAATGCGTTTTGTGCATTTGCATCAAATTGGAATTTCATCATTTTATTTTGTTGCACTTTATCTCCTTCTCCAATAGACATAGCATATGCTCTACTTAAATTATCAAACATACCCATTTTTTGCTGACCTTCTTGTGCTGCAAGATTTGATAACGCTGCATTAGTTGCACCTTGAGTTCCAGCACCCAATGCCAATAATGTTGCGGCATCTGTTGCGCCTCTTTGTCCTGCTGCTAACTGATTTGCTTGAGCTGCTTGAATATTAGCTTGAGCTTGACTCATGCCCGGCGTTCTTCCATAAAACAATTGTTGAGCTGCGCCTAGATTTTGTCTAGCTAAAGGATTCTCTTTGTATTCTGCAAATTGAGGATTTAATTGGTTGGCCTTGTTCATTTGGCTCATACCAAATATGCCCTTGCCTAGCGCACCCACGCCGCTTGCTATAAGGCCTATTGTCATTGGATCTATCATACTGATAATTTATTTAAAATTAATACTTTTATTGATTACCTAAAATAAAATTTTGACCTCTTGAAAGGTTAAATCCTACATCTACAAAATTAACATAAATTATTGAGTCGTAAGACTGCCATTCAGCCATAATTTGAGGAATTTGAGAAAGAATCACATCCCCGTTTAACATTTTCTGATCTGGCGTACCTGTGGCATTTGGCGATAGTCTATCTCTCAAAAACCTTCCATAATATATTCCCTCTTGGCTAATGAACTCTGATTCTGTCAAATCTGTAATTTGTGTGTTTGGAAGTGTAGTATATAAAACCGTATAGTCTGGGGCTTGGTTACCCTCAACTACCAATTCTGCCATATCTTTTAACCCGCTTAACGGCTTATTAACTACCCAACAAATCCTAACAGGGTATTGAGTGCCAAACCAAGTGTTCCACGTGGAAGTATTAGTATTAAACTCATACAAAGCCCCGTTTTTAAAGCCAAACATCCTGTTTTCAAAATATTCGTATTGTTCAGCTATAAACTGATAGTCGCTTTTCCATTGATTGTCCTGTAAATGAAAAACCACTGTTTTAGACAAGTTATCAGATATATCAAATCTATTTATAATAGAACTTGCGTATGCTGGTACGGTTGGGTAACTAGGCAATGTGTCTGCATAGTTCTCATAAATCAAGCCCGGCAATGATATTCCAAACTCTTTGTGGAATGGATCAATGTAGGTTGGGATATGATGAAATCCGTTTATATTATCTAGGTTATTAGAATTAGCTGCTAAATAACCTTTTGCATAATTTTTAAATAGTCTTTCCATTTTGAAAGAACTAATTGGGAATACGCCATTTGAGCTATACTGAGCTATTTGGCCGTTATTAAGATCATACCAAAATATAACCCCAAGATACTCAACTACCGTTTCTGGCTGTGTTGTGCCTAGCATACCCTTTAATACATTAATTGTGCCTATTACAGCCACATCTTGAGCTAAGAACGCATTTTGAGATGCTCCAACTACCTGAACCTCACCAAGATAACAAGATGCCGTTTGAAACGATCCAATAGCTAACATGATAACCCCTTGCTCTGTTGTTTTAGATGCAAGTTGCAATTTTTGTATGCTACCCATACCAAGTGGCACTGTTTTAAAGTTTAAAACCTCAAACGTACTTAATCCATTATTCGATGTTCCAGTAGTAAACACATTAGAATATCTAATTTCATATTCATTTCTAGCCTGCCCTAAGCTAGTTATAAAATTAGGCCATCCAGAATTTGTATTCCAATATTGCCATGCTCTGTCGAATGGCGACATATTTTCAGTAAAATAATTTGTACTTGCAGCATCGACTCTTTGTAGAATATAAACATCCCCTATTAATTGTCCGCTTGTGGTACTATATTCTCTATTTGATGCGGTAGGATTATCTATTGAATAAACTTGACTCACCTCATAATAAGGCTCTTGAGTAGAACTTTTTTTAGGAGTATATAATTCTATTATTTTATAATCGGAAGTAGAAACTGTACCAAAATCAAAGGCTTCTACTAATACAAATTCACCATCTTGACCTAATACTTGAACATTATAACTTTCGCTTGTGCCTGTAATTCTGCACATATCGCCTTCTTTATAATTATACCCTAAACCAACAGATGTTAAACTTGAAATATTTAAACCAATCGCAAAAATGCCTATTGAATATGTATTACCATAAGTATATCCACCTCCAGAAGCAATGTCTTGCTTTGTTGCGTATTGAATACCATTTGTAGCTATTTGTACAAAATCAGATTGTATTAAATTTTTAGTTTGAACTATTTGATAATAATATGCCCAATCAGGTATTTCATTTTCAGCATTTGCATTACTTAATGTCCAATTTAAATATTGAATAAAAGAAGTTTGATCTTCTGTTAAATTAGGTAATGTGTAATTAATTACCTTGTCAACTACGCCAGATCTTCTTCTAAATCTATCATAAAATACAATAGATATATTGTATGTAGCACTGCTTTTGAATACTGTTTGCGCACTAAAAGCAGTTACATCATTATCAATAGTAACATAATAAGATGGAGTTGATCCAGAAGTGAATGTATATGTAGGATTACCAAAAAAAGGATAATACCAATCATAATTTGTATTTGCAGGGTTATAATTTGCAGCATACCACATTAAAAAATTACCCTCATTTGCAAATTCACCATCTGCATCAGACAAATCCAATGTTGCGGGAAATGAATTATAATAACTATTTTTATAGGCATTATAGTAGTAAACAGTATTCACCTCTCCAGCAGCGTAAAGATACCCTACAACCTCCGACCTTACATCTCCTGTATCATATTTATTTCTAATAGCAATGCTATATGTTTTAACAACTGCTACAAAGCTATTACTTGATGGAGTAGTTGACGTAGTAGATGAAATAGCTAAACTTGTATTTAATGGAGTATCATAGCCCGCTAAATTATTTGCTAAAAATAACCTAGCTGTTGCTGTTTCTAATGTTGTACTTTTTAATGGAACTAAATCATATGGAATAGAAGATTCACTTGAACTCAAAGGAACGCCAACTACATCATTATAAAAATCAAATTCAAGTTGATTTGTTCCTTCGTTATGTTCAAATATTGCTAAAGCGTCATCCGGATTATTTCTATCAAATGTTTTTACAATATAAATAACATTAGTAACAACATCCTTAGCGCAAATATTTATTTTTTCAATTTCGCTTTCTATATATTCAGAAAAAGGTACACTGCACGCTATATAATTATTTGTTTCGCCCGGCGTATTAAAATTCATTAAATTACTAAAAGCAGATAGTCTAGATCTTTCATTATCTACAAAATCATAAAAATAACACATTTGAAATGCAGAATTTTCAATAAAATTATTATCAAAACTTGCATCTTCGGCTTTATTTACATTTAATGCATAATAAGGCGGACGTCTAATTATTGTAAAAGTAGTATATGGGATGCCGCCAGATGGAATTTCATACGCAGTTTCATTTGTATTATATCCAGCTTGGTTGGTCTTAATCCCCTTATCAATATTGATTTTCTTGGGTTCGTTGTAATTGTCTGACCAATACAACACCCCATTTATTACCTTACAATTGCGATCTATTCTGTAATCTTTATTAAAATTTAATCCACCTTCTATTTGGCTGTCATATATTACTGCATAAACTTGATTTGCAACCATGTCATAACAATAAATACCATGATCTCCCATTGTATTATAAACAAACCACGCCATTCGTTGATTTTCTATATCTATACAGCTACCAATTGTAATATTTGATCCATATGGAGGATATTTGGATTGAGGTATTGAAGTTGTACCCGGCACACCCTCGACACGATTATTTCTACCGTATTGAGTAACACCGACTCTGCCGTTCATTACTCTCAAATATTGAGCATCTTCAATTAAGTGTAAACTATCGTCTTGATTTGCTCCTCCTGTAAAAATCTTTTTGTTTCTGATCATTTCAATTATGATTTTGGTGCGCCCATTGTATTTTTCTGAACTATTCTTTTAATCTTCTCTACACTCCAATCTGATTTTCTAGCTCTTAATATTTTTCTCTCTTTAATATAATAATTTTCAGCTAATTGCCTTTCTCCCATATTGTAAGTTCTGTTATGAGCTTTCATTTGGTATTCAATATAAGCCTGAATTGTTCTAATAGCATATGGATCTATTTGAGATGCAGCGTCTGCTGATTGACCATCAGAAACATATTGTAAAACAATATTTTCTACATAAAATTTTTGATCTAACTGAATTTGGTTTCTTTCTTTAAATACTTGAAACGTATCCTCTTGGTACCCTGCTCCTAAACCAAAAAATCTACCAATGTTTTCTCCATAATCGTTATACCTTACTGTAAACCATTGAGCATATGGCAAAGCTCCGTAATAAAGTTGATTTTCATTAGATCCGGGTGGCACCACATTGTCAGTCCACTCTTGCTCCGAGAAATTTTGATTTACATCTAAACTAATCAATGGGTTTAATGTACTTGTAGGCACTAGAGGTCTTATTCTTTGACCAATCATAACCCCAACAGTTACATAATCTTGATAATCTTCTGGTAGTTCTGCTGCATTAGTTTTTTGATTAACTGGCAATATCTTTGTGTTAATTACTCTTAAATCATCAAAAGTAATTTCACGCAAGCAATCTGCCGCATATACCATAAACTGCATATACCAATGAAGTGGGTATCCCTTTTTAAGTAAATAGTTTTTTACTATAAAATCTAAACTAGCTGTTGTCATCTTTAATTAGTTTTGCTTTGTAATTCACTATAACTGTTTACAATTCCTGTTTCTGGAACTATTGGAGCAAATTTAGCGAATACTTTTTCTATAATTTCTTCTTCCATATTAGCTGGTATTGGCAATGGATCTGTGTTTGAATATAATGATATATCCATAACAACTAAATACATATTTACCTCTGATACATCAAGAAGTGTAATATCTTTTGAAAATATAACCTCATTCTTTCTTACCTCATAATAAACGCTTCCTAAAAGGTCATTTAATAATTTGTCCGCCTTTAATAATGCGCCCTGACCTAATGGAACAGGCACAAAATCAATATCGCTTGTATTTACTACTCTATAAATACCCATGTTTCTTGGTAAG
>Ga0315907_10001671_pt1 | contig 29639 bp, 29 predicted proteins | sample LakEriMetagenome_3_FD_203525 | JGI IMG/M metagenome (GOLD analysis project Ga0315907, IMG submission 203525) | Freshwater fungal communities from buoy surface, Lake Erie, Ohio, United States - Buoy 12 MA123 | ecosystem: Environmental > Aquatic > Freshwater > Lake > Lake biofilm | place: USA...
CACAGAGGACATGCTTTCCGGCGTTAAGCGCTGCAATAGCCCACTGGTGATGTTGGTCGTTAGTTAAATTAATATAAATTGCATCAATTTCTGGGTCTTGAATTATTTGGTTGTAACTTTCGCTGCCGTGATAAGTGCGCACTGGTGCGAGTGCTTGTGCACGACCTAAGTTTTGGCTTGCAACTGCTGTAAGTGTTGCGTTAGTTGCGGCATGAATTGCTGGCGCCATTGCTTTGGTTGCAACGAAGCCGGCGCCAATAAAGCCCCACTTGATTGTCATGCTCGCAATAATATTGGAGTTACTGGCTTTCCATTTTCGAGCGCTGATTCTTCAGCTGCCTGCATGATTGCAACAACATCGCGTGAAGCAGTGGCTTGGATCTGCATTGGTGTGCCATTGGTTAAGAAGTCATCGACTGACTTATGGAAAGCAAAGGCTGGAGACGTTACTGGAGTAAGCAATTTAGAAGTTCCATCGCTGGTGTGTAGCGTGATTTTTGCGGGCAGATCGGCGACTGCGCCGGTGCCACTGGTGTCCCAGTCGCCAACAAGTGCGCCCTTTGTTCCTAGAATATAAAACTTTGGTTTGCGGGCAGCAGATAAATCAGAATTTATGAAAGTAGCTTGAATGCCACCTTCGAAATTTATATTCACTGCGGCATGATCAGCATTTGTTATGTGATGCCAGACGCGCTTTTGATTTAGGCCACTTACAAATTCAACTTTATTTGGAATCAGCGCCAGGATTTGATCGATGTAGTGGCTTCCCCAATCAAATATTGCACCACCTGAAACCTTTACATCTGAGTGCCAGAAATCGCAGGGTTTTGAATATCCACCAACAAAACTTTCGTAGGAGAAGAGTTCTCCGATATCGCCGTTATCAATGGAATTTTTAATTGTTAAGAAATCCTGGTCAAAGCGGCGGTTCTGATAAACGACCAGAGTAAGCCCGGCACTTTTTGCAAGTGCCATTAGTTCATCGCACTCATCGGCGTTAAGGGCCATTGGTTTTTCTAAGATGACATGAATGCCAAGTGCGAGAGCTTTTTTAGCCCACGAATAATGGCTATTTGGTGGCGTCGAGATAACAACCAAATCGATGCTTTTAGATTCCAACATTAAATTAGCATCGCTAAATGCAGTTGCAGTTGGTGAGAGTTTTAGACCGGCCTGAACGCGGTCGGGATTGGTGTCGCAGATAGCGGCAATTTCTAGATGGTCACAGGCCGCAATGGCCTTGCTGTGTTCGTCGCCGATAGCGCCATAGGCCAATAAACCAACCCGAATTTTTTTATCCGACACGCATGCGCTCCCTGTTAATCCTAAGGTGTGAGTCTAGATGAGTAAGACTGATCAGGCACATTTAAGTGAATCGATTCAGTCTCAGCCATGAAAGAAGTAGGATTTAGCCATGAGTTTTGTTATGTATTCGACAACCTGGTGTGGTTATTGCAAAAGACTAAAGTCTCAATTGGCTGATCTCGGGGTAACTTTTGAAGAGATCAACATTGAAGAGGTTCCTGGAACTGCCGAGATTGTTGAGAAATTAAATGGCGGAAATCAGGTTGTGCCTACGCTGGTTTTCTCTGATGGAACTGCGATGACAAATCCTTCGGCCAAGGCTGTTGTGGAGAAGCTAGCTACGCTTTAATTGGTTATGAAAATAACCTTGCGTTCTGTATTTACAATTCTTGCATCCACTTCTTTACTTGCAACATTGTTAACAGCACCTGCATTAGCTGCACTGGATGATGGATATCCAGAAGGGGCTGCGGCGCCAGGGCGAACATGTGCGCCAGATGCAGTTGGGCAGAAAGAACTTAGTTCGCATAGTGGGAAAAATCTTTCATGCATTCTTATTTATGGTGTTGCAAAGTGGTGGATTGATGGAGATCCGCTTCCTGCAGTTGAATCACCGGCTAAACCGGTAACACCTGCATCACCTTCGCCACAATCATCAGCACCAGCAAGTGATGGTAAGAAATTTGTTTTAGAAAATAGCGCGAAGATAACTTTAAAGAAGGGCAGCAAGTTAATAACTGTTGGAGATGTTAGACCGGCCCAAGTTTTGATTCCTGGAACTCTGAAAGCCAAAGTAGCAGCACCATTGTTGGTTGCACTTCCTGGTTTTACGGCGACAACAAATGATTTGTTGGCATTGGTGGATTTAACTACCGAGGCTTATAAGCGCGGCGTTGTGTTGGCGCTGCCGATGGGAAGTAAGAATTCTGGTGGACTGCACTTTTGGAATGCGACTGGATCATGTTGTGACTTTGAGAAAAGTGGAGTTGATGATTCGAAGTATTTGATGGATCTTGTTAAGCAGATAAGTGCCAAAGTTTCGATTGATAGCAAGCGGATTTACTTCTTTGGACATTCAAATGGTGGGTTTATGTCGTATACGGTGGCTTGCAATAACTCGGAGAAAATAGCGGCGATAGTGAATTTAAATGGCGCCAGCTTTGCGGATATGGAGATGTGTGGGGCAAAAAAACCGGTAAGTGTTTTGCAGATAAATGGAACTGCTGATGAATTGATTCACATTGAAGGTGGAGATGTGTTTGATGATCCAAAGCAACCATATGCAAGCGTTAAGGCCGAGACTGGCAAGTGGGCGCAGATTGATGGATGTTCGACAAGTGCATCGGTAGTGAATAAGAAGAAATTTAATTATGAGTCTGTTCTTGCGGGATCAGAGACAACCAAAGCGGCATACAAGTGTCCTAAAGGCGTGGATGTTGAGATGTGGACGATTGCTGGAGGCGCGCATCTACCGAAGATAAACGCCGCATTTACCGCGTCGGTATTTGATTTCTTGTTGGCTCATAAGAAGTAGAAATTGACTACCTTATCGGCCCAAGTAAGTTCTGATTCGCTGCTGTGAGCAACTAGAACAACAGTGGTGCCGCTTGCTGCAAGTTTTTGCAGAAGTTTGATAATACGTTCACGGTTTTCAATGTCTTGCGCCGCAAGTGGTTCATCCAAAAGTAAAACCGGGGTTTTTTGAGCGATAGCGGTTGCGATGGAAACTCGTTGGGCTTCACCACCAGACAGAGTTGTTACCTGTCGATCTGCTAAAGCGCTTAAACCTAGGGATTCGATAATTTCTTTGGAATCGCCAGCCATTTCGATTATTTGTTTAACAGTGAATCCCAATGTGTAATTTTGGTTTTGAATTGCCATGGAACGCAACTTAGAGAGCTGTGATGCTGGGGTTAGTGCAGGATTTGTTTCGTCGATTGTGATTGTTCCGGTGGTTGGTTTGATGTCGCCGGCAATTGCGTTTAGCAATGTGGATTTACCTGAACCATTTGGCCCAAGGATTACGGTGATTGCAGCGGCAGGGATCTGGTCACTGAAATTAGTGATGATTTGTTTGCCACCAAGTTCGATGCTGATTTTGTTTATGTTGATCATTGGGTCTTCCAAATATTGTTCTTCATTGTGACCAGTGCAATCAAGACCGGCGCACCGACAAGTGAAGTGATTAGGCCAATTGGAAGTTCAATTGGTTGAACAGCGCTTCTTGCAATTGTGTCAGCGGCTACGACAAGTAGGGCGCCAATGATTGCGGTATGAAAGATTAGTTTGCGATGGACCGGGCCATAGATAAAGCGAGCGATATGCGGTGCTGCAAGACCAATGAATGCGATTGAACCAACTGTGCTGACTGCGCCACCTGCAAGAAGTGAGAGAGCGATTAGTGCAAGCAAACGAGAGCGCTGAACATCAATGCCTAAATGAAATGCGGTGGAATCACCGAGTGAAAGTCGGTCAAGTGCTGGTGAAACTCTCCAGGCAATAGCTGCGCCGAGAATTGCAGTGATTGAGATTCCGAGAAGATTTTCGCGAGTGATTAAAGCAAGTGAGCCAAAGTTCCAGAATGAAATTGATCTGGCATCAGCGCGTGTGACCATAGATGAGAGCAGGCCAACGATTGCTGTGAATGTGGCAGAGACCGCAATGCCAACAATGATTAAAGAGAACGAGGAGAGCTTGCTTCGAAGATTTGCTAATTTGAATGTCAGTGATGTTGCGAGGAGTGCACCGATTGCGCCGCAAGCAATTGCGCCAACAGATCCAACTTGAACTAAACCAGTCAATACAGCCAAGACCGTGCCAAGAGCTGCGCCAGCCGTTGTTCCTAAAATTGATGGTTCGGCTAAAGCGTTGTTGCAAGCACCTTGTGCGATTAAACCGGCAAGGGCGAGAGATGCACCAACAATCAGCGCAGCGGTGACACGTGGGATGCGAATCTGCCACAAGATTTCATTGCTGCCGGGGGAGAAAAGTGCGGACCAGAAGTTTTCGATTTGAGCGGCGCCGTTATAGATCGCAATAAAGGTAACGAGAACAAGCAAAATTGTTGGGGCTAACTTTTTCACTTTGTAACCGCCTCTACTGCTTTGGCAAGTGCAGTGACAAGCGATGGAGTGCGGGGACCGTATGAAAGAAGTAACGAATCATCAACATCGATTACAGCTTGATTTTTGCCGGCTTGGGTTTGGGAAACACCAGGAAGTTTTAATAAGCCAGAAATACCACCAACAGATTGCAGACCTTTAGTCATAACAATGATGACTTCTGGATTTAGTATGGCCAGGCTTTCGGCAGTCATTGTATTGAATGGATTTGGCAAAGATTGGGCACCAACATCTGTTGCACCAATAGCTTCGATCAAAGAATCAGATCCCGAACCTGGACCACCGATCAGATAGACCGAAGATGTGCCGCGAAGATATAAGAATGCAATGCGGGATTTAGTGGCGATGGTAGAAGTTTTTAGCTCTCTATCAAAAGCTTGATTTAGCAAATCACCTTGCGCTGGTGCACCGATTGCTGATGCGACTGCAGATACTTTTGTTGGGATATCAGTCAGCGTCCAGCTTTCAGGAGTTTCGACAATCTTGATGCCTGCAGTTCTTATCTGATCGAGCGCTGCCTTTGGTCCGGTTGAAGCATCGATGATGACAAGATCGGGTTTAAGTTCGATGATTTTCTCGGGCAGAACTTGGTGACCCGATGTAACGATTGGAATATCTTTTAATTCTTTCTCGGTGCTAGAGATATCTCGGCCAACTAGGATCGATTTAGCATTTAGTGAATTCATTATCTCAGCGACGCCATTAGCAAGAACTACTACGCGCGAGACTGAAAAATTTGTGGTTGAATCAATTGAAATTTTTGATACATCGTTCTCAGAAATTGTCTGGCTTTGTAAATTCTGTGACGTGCCGCACCCAGTTAGCAATATCGCTAGTGCTGTAATCGCAATCACACCGAATTTCTTCACGGGGATAGTGTGCCAATTCTTTTAACGACAGATGTACGTGTCCTGTCGGATAAGTGATTCGAGCTAGCAATTTAGAATTTCGACATGAAGCGTGTGGTTTTCGGAGTTGTTATCGCGCTTACCTTTGCCATAAATCCGGTTGCGGATGCGGCAACAATAAAAGGAGCACAGGGTCAGACCCTAAGTGTTTCGACAACAACCGCAAGGAGCGGTGCGATGATCAAAGTAAGTGGAAATAGATTTGATGAGACCGTTGGAATCTATCTGGCGTTCTGTGTTGTCCCGAAGAAAGGTCAGCCGCCAACACCTTGTGGAGGTGGAGTGAATAAGGCCGGTCTCGGTGAAGCTTCGTTCTGGATTTCATCGAATCCACCGCCATATGCAATTGGTCTGACTGAAGAGTTTTTACCAGGAGGACGTTTTACCCAGAAAGTTCAGGTGTCAAAGAAGATCGGCAAATTTGATTGCACCAAAGTTAAGTGCGCAATAACTGTGCGAGCAGATCATTTGCGTAGCGCAGATCGAAGTCATGACACGTTTATTCCAATCAAAATCAGATAACGAAACAAGGAGAGCAATGAAAAAGATCGTTCTAGTTTTAGCTTTGGCAGCATCAGTATTGGTGCCATCAGGTGCGCAGGCAGCTGAGACCAAGTTTGTTGGTGGACCGCTGACAAACCTTGAAGCGCAAGGCGCTGTGATTAACATCCAACTCTCAGCAGTTCCAGCAAAGGCTGGTCTATATATCCAACAGTGTGTGCAAAACGCAGCGGGTGCACGCCCAGATATCTGCAACAAAGCGGCCGAACTCTGGATTTCGACAGCCCGCGGTGCTTCATTTGCACCAACTGCGGCAATTCAATTTAAGCCAACAGCAAGCTTTGTTGCTGGCAGCACAACCATAGATTGCACAGTTTCGAAGTGCGGAATCTTTATGCGCTTTGATCACACTGCAGCTGCAGATCTTTCGGAAGATCAATTCATTGCACTGACATTTAAGTCAGCCGCTGCCGGAACTGTTGTTCTGCCGGCTGATGAAATCACCGCAACAATAAATGGCACAGCAGTAAGCACAAGGGCGCCAATGACACTTGGATATCGTCAGGTCGCAACAGTTGCAGCAACATCAAAGGCTGGGGCCACGCTGACTTTCGAAGCAATATCTCCAGCATGTGCGTTAAATGGAAGAGAGATAACACCATTGAAGGGAAGCGGGGAGTGCGCAATATCAGTGACTTCAGCTGGAAATGCAACTGCTTCTAGAGCGACAGCGATCTTGCCGATTCGCTTAACTTTAGGAGTGCAGACAATTCCTGCAATTGCAGCCAAGAAGTCAGTAAAGCTTGCGACTGAAACAAACTTTGGCGAGAAAGTTAGTTACAAGGCGAGTGGAAGCTGCTCAGTTAAGAAGAACGTCTTAACTGCCAAAAAAGGCAAGTGCACAATAAACGCTAGTGCGGCTGGTCAAGATGGTTTGTTTGGAGCGCTCGAGAAGAAGGTTGTGTTGCGTATTAAGTAGTTAAACCTTTGCTGCTGCAATGACTCCGAGACACATCTCATCTGAAGAACCTTCGCCCCAAGTTATGTAACGAGGTTCTAGATTCTTTAGTTCTGGAATCTTTTGGCGCAGAGTTGGATCAAATGTGCATTCAACACGGATTGTGTCGCCAGCCCTTACTGCGATTGGAGTCTTCAAGATAGTTGCAGATTGATCATCGAAGTTGTAGTTGGCAACGTTGAGAATAGTTTTCTCATCTGCCTTGCCGGGATTGAGGATCAACTTCAGGGAACGACCCAATAGGTGCATGTGAGGTCCTGCAGCAATGACATTGAAGTTGGTGTTAATGACCTTGTCACAGCGCGAAATTAGCGAAGGCGTTGGCTTATTTGGATTTTGCCCGCAAATAACATTTATGCCGGCGGCTTCGAATGCGCTCTTTGTGCTGGTGCGAGATGCCAGATCAATTAGTGATTGACGTCGGTCGCAGAGCGGTCCGGTGATTCCTGGTGGGCAGGCGAGTTCTACTGGTGCTGGGAAGAGTTCGACATGCAATTGCTTAACGGTTGCACCCTTTGCCGGAATCACATCCATCACAATCTTGGATTGATCGGTCTCCATCTTTTCTTTCTGTCCCGCAAGTAAGTTGTAGTGGACCTGCAGGACAAATCTTTCACCTTTTTTAAATGGAGTTCCGTAGCCCTTTGGTGAAACGTCTTTGCCGCGACCAGGCGCCCAAGAACTTAGCCAAGGTGATGTGACAAATGTTGAGAGCATTCCGCCAAGTCCAGTGCCACCGAAACATGGCCAGCCGCCACCCTTGTTATCAGCTTTTATCGCCTCTTCTAGATCAGCATCGGTTACTCGGAAAACAATTGCGTGGTGAACGATTGCTCTTTGCTGTGGGATAAATTCGATAGCTCTGATAATCGAATCTTCAGTAACTTTAGGATCAAGTAAGAAACAGCGATAATCGTCGGTGCCTTTATTTGGTGCAACCGGTAGGTGCGCTTTCTGCATAGTGACTGTGTAGCGCTTCATCTTCTGGTTCTTCTGGGCCTTTGCTGCGCTTGCACTCTGTGGAATCAGTGATGCCAATAACAGGAGAGCGGCTGAAATCGAAATTAACTTAATTTTCATGGTGCAGAGAATACCGAAAACCTCAAGGTGCAGCCCACTTGAAATCCAATTACTGTAGCGCAGTGAAGATTTTGAGAGTTATTGCGGCAGGTGCGCTCTCAGGCTTCTTGGTAATTTCTTTAAGCGTTCCAGTCATCGCAAATGCGGATTCAGTAGTCGTAAAGACAATCACAACAGCGCCTGGAGTTTCGATTGATACCTCCTTATATCTACCCAGCCAATCGCCAGCACCAGCAATACTGATTGCTCATGGTTTTGGTGGAACGAAAGATTCCGTAGAAGCGGATGCTAAATACTTTAGGGATAAAGGCTTTGCAGTCTTAACTTGGACCGCCCGCGGCTTTGGAGATTCAACTGGCCAGATTGAAATGAATTCAATTGGCGCTGAAGTTAGCGATACCCGCGAATTGATTTCTTACCTTGCAAAGAACCAAAAGGTGAAGCAAGACAAAACTGGCGATCCACTTGTTGGAATCATGGGAAGTTCTTACGGTGGTGCGAATGCACTGCTGACTGCAAGCCAAGACCGACGTATCGATGCTGTGATTTCAGATATTACTTGGAACGATTTACAGAACGATCTCTTCCCGCAAGCTGTAGAAGGATCAAAAATATCAGGACCATTTAAGAAAGTTTGGGCCGGAACTTTCTTCTCGGCAGTGACATTTCAGAACGCTTACCTTGGCGAATGCGGATCATTTACGCCGCAATGGTGCGATGCCTATCGCAACGCTGCAATCAATGGCGAACCTTCAGCATCTGAACGTAAATTGCTGGCATCGGTGTCACCAAAGAATTTTGTATCATCAATGACTGCGCCAACTTTGTTAAGCCAAGGTCAGGCCGATTCGCTCTTCCCATTATCTGAAAGTTATGACACTGCCAAGATAATTAAGAAGGCCAAGCCAGAGCTTCCGTTGTCGATGATCTGGCATGCAGCTGGCCACGATGGTGGTCTGGATCAGAGTGAATACTTGCGTTCGCAGTATTTAATTTGGTTTAAGAAGCATTTGATGAAGGAAGAAATTGAGTTTCCGGTCTTCCAATTTACTAAGACCAACGGAACAATTTCGTTGCAAGATTCAACTGTAATCCCAAGAGTTTTCAGCAGCTCTAAGTTGCCGATAAGCGCCGATGAGAAACAGCTGCAATTGATTACCCCACTTGCGGCAATCGCATATCCAATAGGTGGAATTCCTAGTGCGATATCTGCGCTGCCGGGAATCGGAAGTGCGGGCGCACTAGCGTCTCGAGTTGTCTCGGCAGTCTCTGGTTTTAGTCCCGCATTCTTACCGGGACAAAGTGGTCTGATTGAATCAGCACCGTTGACTGAACCAATTAGCATCGTTGGTCCATCTTCAGTCAAAGTTCGAATCACAAGCACCACAGGTGATGCGACTCTGTTCTTCTCACTTGTCACAAAATCACCAAGTAGTGCGATTACCCAACCAAATGGAATTGTTTCACCTGTTCGACTTACAGATATTCCGCAGGCTGGTGTGGATGTAACAGTTCAGCTTCCGGCAACAATTGTGGATGCAGCCGTTGGTGATGTTATTGCAGTTGGAATTTCAGGCACTGATCAAGGTTACGAACTTCCAAAGATTTCGCGATATTACACAATAGCTGCGCTATCGCCGCTGACTTATAAAATTACTGAAGCTTCGGCATCGGCATCATCTGGTGCAAATTTATTGTGGCCGGTTGCAGCGCTAGTTACTCTTGTTGCCGCGTTTGTTTATGTTCGTATTAGACGACCAAAGATTGCACCAAGCCACGAGAACAGCACCGCACTTGTCGAAGTGACTAACCTTGGAAAAGTTTATAAAGATGGTTATCGCGCAGTCTCTGATCTTTCATTTACCGTAGAACGCGGTCAAGTAGTTGGTCTACTTGGTCCTAATGGTGCTGGTAAAACCACAACACTTCGAATGATGATGGGATTAATCTTCCCAACCGAAGGTTCAATATATATAGATGGCAAACCGGTTTACCCAGGTGCACCTGCACTTTCAAATCTTGGAAGCTTTGTCGAAGGCCCAGGATTTTTGCCGCATCTTTCAGGTCGCGAAAATTTAGCGCTTTACTGGCGTTCGATCGGTCGCGATGGCGATCAGAATCTTGATGAAGTAGTTTCAATTACCAAACTTGGAACTGCGCTAGATAAGAAGGTGCGTTCTTATAGCCAAGGCATGCGCCAACGTTTAGCAATCGCGCAGGCAATGCTTGGTGCGCCAGATCTTCTTGTTCTTGATGAACCAACAAATGGTCTGGATCCACAACAGATTGCCGAGATGCGAGATGTCCTAAAGCGTTATGCCGCTACTGGCCGCACCGTAATTGTTTCCTCACACTTGTTGGCCGAAGTTCAGCAGACTTGCAGCCATGTTGTGCTGATGCACCGCGGTGAATTGATTGCATTTGGCCCAATGAAGAAGATCCTTAATCGCAACCGTAAATCTGAGACCCTTGAAGAGATTTTCCTAGAACTTATCGGTGATGACTTGGTTATCGGAAAGGATGCGAAATGAGTTATTCAGCAGCAAAAACTCTGCCTTATTCGGTCGAGCTCTATCGTCAATTGAAGCGGAAGCGAACTGCTTTTGCATACGCATTTATTCTCTCGCTGCCAATTCTGGTTGCAATCGCAGTTAAGTTTGGACCATCTGGAAACAGCGGTGGACCAACTCGACTTGGTTCTGGAACAACAGATTTAATTGGTCTTGCGACAATTGGCGCCGCAAACTTCACGGTAACGATGTTGTATTTTGCAACACCATTCTTGCTCGTGACGGTAATCGCGTTGTTTAACGGTGACACTGTTGCAAGTGAAGCTTCGTGGTCAACGCTTCGGTATCTGCTGGCATCACCGGTCCCGCGGACCAGATTGTTACTTCAAAAGATTAAAGTCAGTCTTACCTTGTCAGCTTTTGCGATTTTGTTGATGCCAATTGCTGCCTGGATTGTCGGCACTATTGCATTTGGAACCAAGCCACTTCAGACCCCACTTGGTGCAACGTTCGAGAACTCAGTTGCAATTTCACGAATCGCGATCATGACTGGGTATCTTGCATTCTCACTGCTCTTTGTTGCTGGTCTAGCTTTTTACTTAAGTGTTCGAACCGATGCACCGCTTGGAGCAGTTGGGGTAGCGGTTGGTATTTCAATCCTGCTTAATATTCTCGATGCCATCACAGCCCTCGGCAAGATTCGTGATTGGCTGCCGGTTCATTACGCCTTCTCTTGGTTCGATGCACTTGCCTCGACCATAGATTGGTCAACCATGATTCGTGGCGCCAGCTATTGCGCAATCTCGGGAATTATTCTCTTCGCCCTTTCGATAAATCGTTTCGCGCACAAAGACATCACCTCATAGACCTAAAGATTGGGTGAATTCCGCGCGTCTTTCGATATTGACCGCGCTTATTTCAGGTTTTAGCCTTAACCTTTAACTCATCCCAAAATGGGAGGCAAGAGTAAATATCTAGCAAGGAGATTGCTATGGAAGAAGATGATCTTTTAGAACTTTGGAATACCAAGCGTTCACAAATCATTCACGCACAAATTGCGCCAACTCTGATGCTCATAGGTGTCTTCGTTGTTGCAGCTTTTGGAATGTTTGAAGATGCAACCGATGGTGCAAAATATCTAACAATTGGCGTTGCTGCAGCAACCGGAATTCTGGCAATAATTTCCCAATACGCTGCAATTCGCGAGGCTGAAGTTCTAATAATTGATCTCAAGAGATTAGAGAACTCAACTGAACTTTCAAAGCGCATCGCACAATCTCGTGGTTTCTTGTCGCTATCAGCGACTGCGATTGTTGGACTAGGTATCGCAGTATTCGCGCTCGTTGTCTGGGCAGTTCTCGGATAACTAAGTGGCAAAATTTATTGTTATCGGTGCCTTTGCCTTGGCTCTTTTCTCCTTGCTTATTGCGTATGAACGTCCGGCGCGAAGCAAGAAGAAGATCACTGGCAGAGGCGGCGATTTCGAGTAATAAAAGTTAGATAGAATTTTTTTACCGCTAAATAGAAAAGAGAATTTCATGGGCGCTTGTCAATGTGGCTACACAAGAGATGAAGAGAAGAACTGCGATGGAACACATAAGGTTGTTAAAGCTGTAAAGGCTGACCTGGCTGAGAAGCTTGAAGCAAATGGTTTTCCTCATGCATCTGAATATGTGAAGAACAACTAGGTTTCTTAAAAGCAATTAACAAAGTAGTCAAGGCATGAAACCAACACATAGGTTTCCTCAAGTTGTTTTAGGATTTGCGCTTGCTTATGCCGGCTTAGGTCATCTGACCACCAGTCGGCAGGAATTTCAAGCGCAAGTCCCATCATTGTTTAAAGACTATGCAGATTTTGTGGTGATTGCTTCCGGAATCATAGAAATCTTGTTAGGCCTGGGGCTAGTTTTCTTCTGGAAATATCGAGTGCTAATTGGCCGCTTGGTCGCACTGTTTTTTGTGGTGATTTTCTGGGGAAACATCTCCCAATATATAAATGGCATCGATGCCTTCGGATTGAACAGTGATCGTGCAAGATTAATTCGACTCTTCTTCCAACCGCTTTTGGTGGTTTGGGCCTTGTTGAGCACGGGTGCCTGGCGCAAGCAACATGACTGAAATAATTGTTATTTACGATGGCAATTGCGAGCTATGCAAGAACTCCATTTTTTGGATTGAGAAGAAGTTAAAGATTAAGGCTCTAGATTTTCATACAACTGATCTCTCGAAGTTCAACTTAACTTTTGACCAATGCTCTCGCGAAGTTTTTGTGCTTGCAGATACAAAAATATTCCGCGGGGCTAAGGCGGTTGCTTTCTTGCTTCGTCGCCGAGGAAACAAGTTACTGTCATTGTTAATTACTTTATCTGGACCACTTGGCCGAGTTGGATATCAGTGGGTGGCGCGCAATCGAAGTTCGGCGCCGGTAAAGCTGCTTTCGCGGTTGCTAAAGCCTTAAATAGTTCCGCGCTCTAGACCTTTTAAAACTTCTTGGGCGCGCACCTTTAGTTCTGGTAAATCACTTAACCGATTCAATCCAAATACTTGTTGGCTCATGCGATGGTTCTTAACAAACGTTTCTCGGTGGCGATCAAGGAAATCCCAATACAAAGTTGTAAATGGACAAGCGGTTTCACCGATGCGAAGTTTTGGGTTGTATTCGCAGCCCTTGCAATAGTTGCTCATACGAGAGATGTAGGCGCCTCCTGCCGCATATGGCTTGGTCATCATCGCGCCACCGTCGGCGTGGACACCCATGCCAATTACATTCGGAACCATTACCCATTCACTGGCATCGATAAATACTTCACGCATCCAATCTAGAAACTCTTGCGGATTAGTGCCGGTGATTAGCGCAAGATTGCTTAGAAGCATAAGGCGTGGAATGTGATGAACCCAGGCACGTTCTTCGATATCGCTGACCGTTTCTTTTATGCAATTCATCTTGGTTTTTTTGGAATCAGTAAAGAGCGGAAGTAATTTGCGAGTGGCCTTTAGTTGATTGTTCTTGCGGTAATCCGGAGCCAGAAACCAATACATACCGTTTACATATTCGCGCCAGCCAATAACTTGGCGGATAAAACCTTCACAGGATTCGATGGGGACCTTGCCGGCATTAAAGGCTTTGATTGCTGCGGCAATAACTTCTTCGGCATGCAGTAATCCGTTATTTAGATAAGGCGATAGAAGTGAGTGATGGAGCGCCCAATTATCTGTCGTCATTGCATCTTCTAGCGGACCAAATTCGGCAAAGTGGTTATCGATAAAGTTTTTTAACTGAGCAAGTGCGCCAGCCCTGGTTGTTGCCCAAGTTGTTGTGGGGGTATGGCCAAGTTCTTTTGCAACCTCTAAATCAATCTGATCGCGCTTATGCTCTAAATAAGCCGGTCCTTCATATTTCTTTGGTGGTGGTAGGCGATTCTCTTTATCGAAGTTCCAGGCACCACCTGTCGGTTTGCCCTTTTCAATCAGGATGTTAAGTCGAGATCGTTGCAGGCGATAGAAATTCTCCATTAGAAAAGATTTCTGCGAACCAGCCCAATCTTCAAATAGTGGGCGAGGGGTCAAGAAGAAATCATTTGCGATAAATGTGGCACCAAATTCTTTTAATGCGGCAAATTGGCGATGGGATGAAGGTTCGGAACAGATAACTTCCTTAATTTTATGTTTTGCTTGAATGGTTTTTAGGCCATCAATAGTTGTTGCAGCCTTTACGTATTCCACAGTAAAGCCTGCATCTTCAAGTGACTTGGCAAAGTGTCTTGCGCTCGAGATTAAAAAGAAGAGGCGTTCTTTATGCCAATTCCGCCCAATTGTCATTCGAGCACTTTCGACAAGAGCAATCAGATCTTCTTTGGGATTAGCGTTTTTCAGGGCACCATATTTTTGATTTAGATGGTCAAAGGGAATATAAATAATGCGCTTCATGTATTTTCACGGCATCGATCGCTGCAGTATTTAACTTCGTCCCAGTTCTTGGTCCACTTTTTGCGCCATTCGAATTCCAGGCCGCAGCGCACGCAGATTTTGGGTGCGAACCCATTCTTTGTTTTAGCTACGCGAGGCATTGCGTAATAGTAGGAGTTCCCTGGCCCACGTTCGCGATATCGCAGGTGCCGCTGTAGTATTTGCATGTTGTTTCCGGGGTCGATGTAATTTCGAACCGGCGGTTAAAGTCCGCGACCCGATGCTCGCCAGGTATCGGTTGACTCAGTGAAATTCTGGGACCGACGGTTAAAGTCCGGATGATAGGAAATAACAAAAGGTAGGTCCTGCCTACCCTCTTTGTGCTTTCTTGCACCCACCCCGGAAACTCGATTATTGAGTGGGGGTATATATGGATTACACAGTTGCGATGCAACGTGCCATCGCCCTGTCTGAAAAAGGTTTAGGAAAGTGCGCACCGAACCCAATAGTTGGTGCCGTAATAATTGATACGAGCGGAAAGATTGTTGGCGAAGGATTTCATGATCGCATGACAAGCAAAGATCATGCCGAAGTAGTTGCGATTAAAGGCGCTGGTGACTTGGCAAAAGGTGCAACCATCGTTGTGACTTTAGAACCATGTAATCACGCCGGAAGCACTGGTCCGTGCACCCAAGCAATTATTGATTCCGGAATATCAACCGTTGTCTTTGCCGTAAAGGATCCAAATGCAATTGCAGCTGGCGGAGCAGATGCTTTGCGTGCTGCAGGAATTAAAGTTATTGATGGAGTTTTGTCCGAAGAAGCTTCATTTATAAATCGGGCTTGGCTGACCAAAATCACAAAGAGCCGCCCGTATTTTGTCTGGAAAGTTGCTACAACTCTTGATGCCAAAATTGCGGCGTCAGATGGAACTTCGAAGTGGATTAGCAACGAAGTTTCTAGAAACGATGTTCAAAGGTTGCGCCGCGAATCTGATGCGATTTTAGTTGGAACAAATACAGTGGCTTCAGATAACCCACACCTGATTCCACGTGGTGATTTTTCTGGATATTCACGAAACCCAATCCGGGTGATCTTTGGCGAGAACGATTTACCAGCAGATTCAAAAGTATTCGATAGCGCAGCAGAGACTGTTCACATTAAGTCACGGGATCTAAACAAGTTGGTCGCGAAGTTAAATGAATTAGATATCAATCAAGTCTTTGTTGAAGCTGGTTCAAAATTGACTAGTGCGATGGTGACCGCAGGTTTGATGGATGAACTTGTCATCTACCAAGCGCCAGCGTTGCTTGGATCCGGGAAACCTTTCTTTGCCGACGATTCACATTCCACAATCGAGGATCAAATGCGGTTAGAACACATCAGCACCGAAGTCTTAGCTGGCGATATTAAATCGGTCTATCGGATTGGGGCTGGTGTCTGATGTTTACTGGACTTATCGCAGAACTTGGATCGATTACGGCAATTGATAAAGGCGCAGATTCGGCAGTGTTTAAGATAAATGCACCCGGGCTTATCTCTGAAATCAAATTAGGGGATTCGGTTGCAGTAAATGGAGTTTGTTTAACTGCGACTTCAGTGTCTGGAACAGAATTTACGGCCGATGTAATGATTCAAACTTTGTCGCTTACCTCTTTGGCAAAGACAATTGCCGGAAATCCAGTGAATCTAGAACTTGCTGCGCAATTAAATGCCCGCATGGGTGGACATATGGTGCAAGGCCATGTCGACGGTGTTGCAAGTGTTATTGGTTTAACACCTGGCGAAAAGTGGGCACAGTTCGATATTAAAGTGCCAGAACATTTAGCCAAATACATAGTTAATCAGGGTTCGATATGTCTCGATGGAGTTTCACTCACTGTTGGAAAAATCGATGATGCGACAAGTGTCGTCACGGTTTGGCTGATCCCAGAGACTTTAGAGCGCACCAACTTGTCTTCGAAGAAGCCAGGGGATTTAGTGAATGTCGAAGTTGATGTGCTTGCTAAGTATGTCGAGAGATTACTTGCCAAGGGAGATAAGTGATGAGTGATTTCAAAGCTGCACTAGAAGACTTTAAGAACGGTAAATTCTTGATTGTCACAGATGATGCCGACCGCGAGAACGAGGGCGATTTAATCCTGCTGGCACAGAGCGCAACGACAGAACAACTTGGCTTCATGGTGCGCCATACATCGGGCGTTATCTGCGGTGTCATAACTGAAGAGATTGCAAAACGTTTGAAGCTTCCGATGATGGTTGCGCGAAATGAAGATAGCCACGAAACCGCATTTACCGTCTCAGTGGATTTAATCGCTGGTAGAACAACTGGAATCAGTGGCGAAGAACGGGCAAATACTCTGCGCGCAATAGCAAACCCAAATGCCAAGGCATCAGAATTTCTGCGCCCCGGACATATCTTCCCTCTTGTTGCAGTAGCTGGTGGCGTGCACGAGCGAGGTGGACATACTGAAGCTGGTGTTGCCTTGTGTGAATTAACTGGTTCATATCCAGTTGCTGTGATTTCTGAACTTGTAAATGACGATGGTTCGATGATGCGGGGAGCAGCACTAGAAGAATTTGCAGCAAAGCATTCGATTAAAAAAATTGCGATTGAAGATATTAAGGTGCATGTCGAGAAGAAGATCGTGAAAAGGAAGATTGATTTCCAGTGGGCCAAATTGCCAATGGGCGATCAAGATTGGCGAATCGCAACATTCACTTCTCGCAATGGCACCGAACATGCAATCTTGGCACTTGGAGAATTGAGCGCTACAAACTTATTAAGTCGTATTCATTCCGAATGTTTAACTGGCGATGCCTTTGGTTCGCTGCGCTGTGATTGTGGGCCGCAATTAATGCAAGCAATAAGTGAGATAGAGGAACGCGGATCTGGATTGGTTATTTACCTGCGAGATCACGAAGGTCGAGGAATAGGACTTAGCGAGAAAATTCGTGCCTATGGCCTACAAGATCTTGGGCAGAATACTCTGGAGGCAAATATTTCTCTTGGTCACGGCGTCGATGAGAGATCTTATGGCGATGCGATTGAAATCTTTAGAGCACTTGGAATCACCGAAGTTGAATTGCTTACAAATAATCCCGATAAGTTAGCTGCATTCGAAGGTTCCGGAATCAACTACAGGGGCCGCAAACTTCAGGTTGTCGCAAATAAATTTAATCGTAAGTATCTAGAAACCAAGCGCGATTTATTGAGTCACTCGTTAGGAGAAATCTAATGGCCGGAAAATCCCCAGATTTAGCGATGAAAAATTTCAGCAATCTAAAGGCGGTTGTTATAAGTGCATCTTGGCATCCAGAGATCTGCCAATCGTTAATCGATGGCGCAGTTCGTGGTTTTGAAAAATCTGGCATCACTAACGTTGAAGTTAGGAAAGTTTCTGGTTCATTCGAACTTCCACTTGCTGCGCAACTTGCCTTGGATTCTGGCTTTGATGTTGCAGTAGTTGTCGGTCTTATTCTTCGCGGGGAAACCCCACACTTTGATTATGTCTGCCAAGGTGTGACAGCGGGAATCATGGATGTTTCACTAAGTCGATCCAAGCCAATCGGTTTTGGGGTTCTGATGTGTGACACCATCGAACAGGCAAATGCCCGGGCAGGTTTCGCCGATAGTTTTGAAAATAAAGGCCTTGATAGCGCGATAGCTGCGCTAAGCGTTTTAAATTAAGGAATTTAAGAAACTACATAATTAGTAAGTGAAGAGAGCCCCACAGATTTCTCTGCGGGGCTCTTTCTTGTAGCTCAGATTGTCTTGCGCTCCTCTATGACTAAGTGGCAAAACTATAACACCTGAACTTGCGCCTCACTGACTACGTGGGTGAACTTTAACACCATCCTTCGACGTGACTGCGATTCTTTATACACAACTGATTTCTATTCACAAAATTTTATTTGAAGAATTTAACAGATTGTAATCAGGGCTAACTTTCGCATGCGTGTGGCTGTAGCTCAGCGGATAGAGCTTCTCTATGACTAAGAGGAAGGTCGTGGGTTCGAATCCCACCAGTCATTCGCACACCAAATGGCCCACGGATTAGTCACCGGGGGCCATTTTTAAATACTAAGTGGCTCTAAACCGGGATTAAAGTATTTGCGAAGATCTGCCAAGCAAGTGCAGATTTAGCAATCAACGAGAGCGTTATATATGTGCGTTCGCCGCGAATGTATTCTGACCACTTTCCGACTTTCTTGTATTGCAACCACTGCACGAGTGCGAATGAGTTGAAGAAGATAAAGATAGTCAAGACGATTCCGTAAACAAAGGCTGGGGCAGAGGCATCGCCAGGACCACCAATTGCGAAGACGTAGAAGAGAAGTGCGATCCAAGGAATGATTCCGGTGATGCAACCAAAGATGAATGGAAGCCAACCGCCACTGCCTGGGTTCTCGTATTTCTCCTGCAGCCAACCAAATAAAATCATTGATGCATTGACGCCGAAGATTGAGATGATTGCTGAAATCTCAGCAACACCGGTTACTTGAGCAATTAGAACAATCATTACTGATGAGCTAATTGAATATTCAACCCAGCGGAAATAATTTCGTTTTGCAGCTATGCCAGCGCTGTATCTTGGGAAAAATTGCGGACTTGCAACAATGAAGTGGGCTAGTGCAGATAGACCTAGAAATATTGCAACTGTTAATCCAATTGGAGTCTCAAAAAGTGTAATTGGTTCGGCAAAGGTAGTTCCAGGTGGACCAGTCATATAAGTTGCATTGATCGGCAATGAAAAATCGCTGCTGAGTGCGAGGACTGCCACCATTTGTGCCAGGTGCAGGATGCCCGCGAAGATATTTACTTTACGAAGACTTTGGGATGTGATCTCTTTGCTCATAAGTAAAAGGGTAGCCGTGATGGCCTGGAATTAGGGGGATTACTGGGATGTCAGGGTCCAATGTCAGGGATTGGGTCTAGGTTGAAGTCATCGAAAGGAGCAATTCAATGTTTGAATTTCTATTTATCGTAGCGCTGGTCTATTTATATTTGGAGCGTCGGACGCGCAAAAAGCGTGAGGGCCGACGGATGCGCGGGCTCGATGCTGAACTCAAATCACTTATTGAAAATGATGGCGATAAAACTGGAATAGCATTTGAGATCAAGCAATATTTATTGGCAATTATTGAAGATGATAAGAATGATCTAGAGAAATTCTCAGATGCACGCATCGAACAGGCCGAACGAATCCTGGATCGAGCCGGGCCATCTGCGATGTATTGGATGACTGATATTGCGGCGCAGCTAGCGTTTTTAGCAGCGGCACAGAAAAATGGAATCCCAACAAACGTGGATGCAAAACTTGGCGAGCACGCAACTCCGGAAGCGATTGTGAAAGCGGTAGTTAAGGGCTAGTTCTTAATTAAGAGTCTTGCCCCATTGACCACAAGGTCCAGATGTGTGATCTAACTGTGCGAGGTTGACTCATGATTGTTGTGATTTGGAATGCAACATCTTCGGGGCGCAGATAAGTTTTTAGCTTTTCCTCACCAGCGGTGCGACCAAAGCCAAGTGCGAATTCGGTTTCGACACCTGCAGGGCAGACAAGTGCGACTCGAACACCTTTAGAACGAAGTTCGCGATCTAGTGATCCTGCGAAACCAACTTGGGCATGCTTGGTTCCGGTGTAAATAGCTTCGTTATCGCCACCGCGGAATCCGGCAACTGATGCAACGATAATTACATCGCCCTCTTTTTTGGCCAACAAAGTTGGAAGAGCGGCACGAATAATGTGGACGGTACCTTCGTAGTTTGTGCGCATCATACGATTTACATCTTCATCGCTGTGATCAAGGATTGAACCGTAATAGCCGATACCAGCATTTGGAACGATGGTGTCGATGGTTCCAAAAGTATCGATTGCAGCCTTTGCTACTTTGCGAGCGATATCTGGATTTGAACTATCTCCGGCGACATAAATTGCATTTGCGCCGAGTTCGGCGACCATTCCCTTTAGCCGCTCTTCATTTCGGGCATTTAGAACGACTTTGCAGCCCTTCTCGACAAGAGCCCTAGCGGCGGCTGCTCCAATACCTGCGGTAGCGCCAGTGATGATTACAACTTTTCCGGTTAGGTCACGCAATTGATAAGTCATGGGGAGAGATTAATGGAGTGCCGTGAAAATTGCCTTGAATACGTTGAAAATTAACCCACGTTCAGGGAACAATTTATCCAATCCGTAAATACACTAGCCTAAACCGGCGGGGGGAAAGCGTGGCAAGGTCTGGAATTCGTGTTGCTGCCAATGTTCTACTGCCGCGGGTAATTAGATTTGTATTCCTATCCTTAGTTGGAATCCTGGCTGGTTTCGTATTCACAGTGCTTAGTGCAAGCACTGCAAATGCTGCACCGACAACCGTTTCAGGAACAATAAGTGGAATCCCTAATGACGCATGGGGAATGGCTTGGGGAGAAAAACTTGTAGGTGGAGATTGGGTTGAGATTTCAACTTCTTACACAAAAGATCTTTATCAAGGGCAACCATATTCCGTAAATCTAGGTGAAGTAACGGGTTCAGCAGTAAGAGTTTGGGCACAGTTTGGAAGCAGTAGTGGAAGTTACCTAACGGGTACGGACTCTTTTACTGTTACTTCCACTTCAATCACAAAGAATTTTTCACTTAGCCCATTTAACTACAAATTCAATGTTTCAGACCAACTTGCCTGTTTGAATGGTTCGATAACAGCTTCGACTACAGACATTGGTTATTCTGAGCGATTTACCGTTGGCACATCAATTAATGATACTGGCGTCGCCAATATTTCGGTCCCGCCAGCAATAAATTTTGTTTTTTCAGGAAGATGCAATGGGGACATAACATTTGAAGTAACAAATTTATCCACAAACACTCTTCAGACGTTTCCTATAACAATCGCTACGCCAAATGTTGTTGGAACTATTTCAGGAGTATCCACCACTAACCGGGTTTATAGTCGAGTTCAGTCCCAACTTTTTAATGGCGTGGATAATAAATGGCAGGGCAGTGAATATGGCTTTGCGACCAATTCATCGGGCCAATTTGCTCTGAATCTTCCTGAGGGCACATACCGATTAGTAGCCCAGCCCAATTGGGATGAAGGCGTTATTTCAGATTTTGTTAACTCTTATTCGGATTCATTTACCGTAACGAATTCCCAAGTTACAGTAAATTTCGCGATGTCTAGTGACCCCAATGTGATCTTTACAATTTCGCCCACTTCGGTATCAAGTTCTGGGTGGGTTCAAATAGAAGAGAAATTAACTTATCCAGGAAAAGGCTCATACTTTAATTATGTATCGGGAACAATTGTAAATTCACAAGGAAAAGCTAATTACTTCTTAGAGCCAGGAACCTACAGACTAGTTGTAAATCCGAATCAAAACGGCGACGGCTATGTTCGAACAGTGAGTTCGGAATTTACAATCACTTCGGGAGGCGCCGATGTAGTTGAAACCCTTGCGCTGAATCAAGCTAATTTAAAATTTGTCGTTTCACCGACCGCAAATGCTACTTGGGGTCAAGTAGTTCTTACTGATTCTGATGGCAACGAATATGAAAGCTATCTAAATGAAAATGGAGTCTCTTTTGTTTATGCTCCGACCGGAACTTACACCGCAATAATTAGTCCTGGTTCTCCAACTGCGACTGCGAATACAACAGTTCTAAGTGGCTTGGTTGTAACTGGCTCAAGCCAGACTGTCAACGTAACTTTATCTGCCGGTAACGTATCAGGAACAGTTTCTCCTACTGCGACGTCAATTGGCGGACAAATCCGAGTTGAGCAGAAAATAACCGGAGTTAAGGTTTATTGGAAACCGTTGAATATCTGGGCTGCTGTTGATGAAAATGGCAAATATTCGATATCACTTCCACAGGGCACATTTAGGATTTGGGTGGAGTCTTATGATGGCTCCTTTATTAATTCACCAAGCCCTGAGTTCACAGTTGGTAGTTCAGCAGTTGTTCAAGATATAACTTTGCGGACCGCAAATGTTTCGGGAACGGTTTCACCAACCGGTAAAGCAGCTAACGGATATGTATATGTAACGTGGCAAGATGTAGACACAAAGCAAGACTATATTTATAGCGCGCAGATTCAATCTGATGGCACATACAAGATGTCTCTTCCAGATGGCAGATATAAACTCAAGGCAAACTCTTCTAGTCAATGGCCAAATTATTTTGGCGTGCAGTCTGACTCAATTACCGTAACTTCGACTCCACAAGTTCTAAATCTAACGTTGCAAGCAGCGAATGTAAGCGGCGTAGTCAACCCAACCGGAAAATCAAAAAATGGCTGGGGAGAGATAGAGTATTTAGAAGCTGGAAACTGGGTATACGCGGGCACAAGTTTCAACATCAACAACAATGGAGGCTACTCAGTTTATTTGCCGCCAGGAACTTATCGCGCTCGGATTAATCCAAATGGGAGTGCAACCGGTGTCTTTAGATTGGTTTCGGATTCATTTACAGTTTCATCTGGAGCCAATACCTTCAATTTCACTCTCCCAACCTCAAACTTCTCAACAACTGTCACACCAACTACAAGTTCTCCGGGAACCCAGGTTTTGATTGAAAAAGTTCAATCACAGGGGAATTTCCAATTTTATGATTGGGCTAATGTAAATCAACAGGGTGTTCTAGAAGCCTATTTGCCAGATGGTAGATATCGATTAACTTTGCAACCAAATGGTAGTGATTTTGTTCAAACCAGATCGGCATCATTTGATATTCCTTCATCTGGAGGTTTCCCGGTTCCGACATCGATAGCACTGGCAACTCCGAATATCACGGGAACCGTTACCCCGAAAGCTGATGCTGTTTACGGCCAGGCTTGTATCGAGAGAAAAGATAATGAGAATTATTCAACGCTTACATGCAAGTCTCTAGATGGCAACGGGAAGTATGGTTTCAGAGTAGAAAATGGAACATATCGAGTAGTTGTCACACCAGCGTCAGTGATTTATTCCGGTAAAGGTCGCTATTTCCCAGGTGCAAAAATGGACTCGCCTTATACAACAACAACTTCTGACGAATTCATTGTCAATAATGATTCAAAGGTCATTGATATTGCGCTCTCAACTGGAAATTTATCTGGAACCATAAGTGATATTACAAAGTCAGCCGGAGGTTGGGTTCAAGTTCTCAAAACTGACGGCGCCTATCCGCAATGGACAAACTATCGAAGCAATATTTCAACACTTGGTAAATACTCATTGCAGTTGCCAGTAGGTCAGTATCGATTACAAGTTTTCCCGTCAGAGGATGCAACAGGAGTTGTTAGAACTGAAACTCCAGATTTTACGATCACAGGATCGACACCGATCGAAATAAATGTAACCCTTGATACACCAAACGTGACTGGCGTAATTACGCCAATAGATAAGTCTGCCTATGGCTGGGTTTATGCAGAACAATTCTCATGTAAATGTGGTTGGTCTGGTTGGTCTGGTGCACCTGGAGTTGCAACAAGCTCAGGCGTTAAGTCAGATGGAAGTTATGCGATGAAGCTTGATAATGGTCTTTCAAGAGTGATTGCATTTCCTGGATATAACGCAACAGGTGTAACTCGCACAGTTTCAGATACCTTTACCGTCACAACCGGAGCAACAAATACCGTCAGTTTTGCGCTGAGTGAGGGCAATGTTCGGGGGACAATTTCAAGCACAGCCAATGCCGCAGGTGGATGGGTGCGAGCCGAGAGAAAAAATGGAGCCTATTGGGAGTGGACCAATTACGGGACACAAGTTCTAGAAGATGGAACTTATAGGCTGCAAGTAGAAGACGGTACGTATCGTATTTTGGTCTCTCCAGGTTGGCGCGCAGCGAACGTTGTCGAAACACCTTCAGGGGAATTCACGGTTGCTGGTGATCAGAAAACCGTAAATCTAACTTTACTTGCACCAAATTTAACTGGAACCATTTCGAATTTAGCTGCTGCTGTCGATTCTTCAAAATTAGATGGCCAAGAAGCTAGAAGCTATCCAGCAGCTTACGCGTATGTTCTGCAAAAAATTGATTCAAATTATGTCTGGATAAATAAGTATTTGACAATTTATGCTGATGGCTCTTACTCAACATATCTACCAGATGGCACTTATCAAATTTATGTCTACCAAATAAATCAATTGGTAAGTGGATTATCAAGAGCAAATTCAAGCGATATCGTGGTTGCGGGTTCAACAAATACTTCAACTTTTGAACTCCGTTCGGCAAATTTGAGAGGAACGGTAACTCCAACAAATATGGCTGGCTGGGGCTGGGTTTGTGCCCAGAAACAGAATGGTGCAAATTGGGATTGGAGTGGTTGTGAAACTATCAGCCAGGATGGAAGTTATTCACTAACAGTCGATCCAGGTGTCTATCGAGTTATAGCTAATCCGAATTGGAATTCTGTTGGTTATTCAAAAGCTATTTCAGACACTGCGACTGTAGGTGTTTCTGGAATTACAACAATTAACGTTGCGCTCGCTACTGCAAATGTTAAGTTAGTAGTTAATGATCTTGAAGGAAAACCAAATTACCAAGGCTGGATTACAGTTAGAGATTCGACTGGAAATTACGTCGATACCGGTAAAGGTTGGATTTCTCAGCTAGGAAAAGTTGACTTCACACTAAATCCTGGTGTTTACACTTTAGAGATTCAGCCAGCTGATAATCGAAGTGGCGTTAGAACAACAGAAACTATCACAGTAACTTCGGGCGAGATTTTACAAAGAACTATCACTTTGGCAGCCGGTAATGTTCAAGGATTAGCAAGGAATTCTTCCTTAGCAAGTATCTCTTGTGCATTTATTACTGCTACAGCAACCGGGCAGACGACCGTGAAAGCTATTTCTAAAACAGACGGTACCTTTACCTTGAATTTAACAGCGGGGGTAGTTTGGACTATAAGCGCGGTTGATCCGAATTCGGGTCAGGTAGGAAGTTCGACACTAACGCCTAATGATTCGAGTAGCAACGCAGTCACGGTTACGACTTCATGATTAAAAAGGTATCTTACTTAGCAACCTTGACATTGATTTTTACTCTGCTGGCACCTATTCAATCTGCATCTGCGTTAGATGTGCCCAGTGGCTTATCTGCAACCGGAAACAGGAATGGTGCCTATTCTGAAGGTTCGGTAACGGTTTCGTGGACACCGGTTGCAGGCGCCGATAATGGTTATGCAATTCAAACTTTATTGAATGGTGCCCAAGTAGGTGATCTAACGGGCGCGGGTGCGGGCGCAAACAGTGCGGTTGTTGGCGAATTGCAAGGTGGAAGAACCTATTCGTTTAAGATTCGAGCGGTTTCAACTACTGCGGTTAGTTCTTGGTCTACTGCGGTTACAGCTTCACCAATTACCTCTCCTTCAACGCCGGCTAAGCCAACCCACACAAATACTTTGCTAGATGTGACTGTTAGGTGGACGGCCCCAACATCTGATGGCGGCGCTGGAATAACCTCATACGTCGTTACGGAGGCAAACTCAGGCCGAACCCAGTCAGTTAATTCCACAACGTTTAACGCACAATTTAATGCCTTTGCAAGTGGTTCAAAAGTTAAATTCAATGTTCGCGCGATTAATGGAGTTACAACCGAAGGAACTGCTTCGGCGAATTCAGATGAAACAACTTTGCCAAGCGTCCCAAGTAAAGTTTTGGGAGTAACTGTTGCAAGAACAACTGCAAAAGATGAATTACGGGTTAACTGGGAGATACCAGGTAATGGTGGATCAGCTTTGACTGGCTTTGAAGTTTTTTTGAGAAAGAGCGGAGCCGATGTACAAACAATTCAAGTCACTGATATCGAAGCCACCACAACTCTATTCACCGGTCTTTCTGCAGGGTCATTCTCTGCGCAAGTTTTAGCAAAGAATGTAATTGGATCGGGAGAACGTTCTAACGAGCCAACTGCAATTGCTGTCGAAGGAATAACAGAAGCCGTTGCTGCAACGTCAAGCGGCGGCGGCGGAGGTGGCGGCGGCGGAGGTGGCGGCGGCGGAGGAGGTAGCCCAACGCCAACTCCTACTCCAACACCTACTCCAACTCCAACACCTACCTCAACGCCAACCCCAACACCAAGTTCATCTCCAAAACCAACGACCTCTGCTACCCCAACACCAAGTTCATCGCCTAGACCAACACCGTCTGCATCCCCAACGATTAGTAAACCCTCAAGCAAAATAACCGTCGTAGCTTCGCTTCCCAAGTCGATAAAACCAATAGGAGCGAAAACAAAAATTACAGATTCAAAAGGCAAGGTAGTTCCCGCAGTTAAAGTGAGCATTTCAAGTAAAGGAAAAGTGAACGTTGCTTTCCCAAAGGGCACCAAGCCTGGGGTTTACACCTTGAAGGTCACTTCGAAGGCAAAGAAAGTTGTTTATCTCTCTGTTACGGTCAAGAAGAAAAAGAAGTAAGCAAGTTACTTAGGAATTTCAAACTACTCTCGGTAATCTGATGGCGTGAATACACCGAGGCGGATTGCCCTAGGGCTCTGCTCGGTGCTGATTTACTCACTAAATATTGCACCAACTTCGGCCGCAGAGAAAATTACACTCACCATCGCAGCGGATCAGATTGGCGGATATTCGCGCAATCTATTTAAACATTGGATAGATGTTGATAAGAATGGTTGTAATACGCGATACGAAGTTTTGATTGCGGAAGCAATTGTGAAACCTAAAGTAGGTGCCGGATGCTATTTAACTGGCGGCAGATGGCGAAGTTCGTATGATGGAAAAATTTTCACGAATCCAACTGGTTTAGATATTGACCACATGGTTCCGCTGGCTGAGGCTTGGCGCTCTGGAGCCTGGGCGTGGAATGCGACGCAGCGAATGGATTTTGCAAATGATTTAGAGGATCCACGTTCTTTAATTGCAGTAACTGCAAGCCTAAATCGCTCAAAGGGTGACCGGGATGTTGCAGGCTGGCTGCCAACAAGGGCCCAGTGCAATTACATTTCAAATTGGATTGCAGTGAAGTGGCGCTTTGATTTAACGGTTGATCCAATTGAAGGCGAATTCTTGCAAGGCAAAATTACTGCCTGCAAGATTACAAACGTTGTTATTAATTAACGTTGATTAAGGGGCTTTTAAGGGGCGAGCGCAATAACCAAATTAACTACGGTAAGTGCAATCATGATTGCCCAGACCTTCGTTGATACCGCTGGCTTCTTTAGATTCTTATAACCAAGAATGAGAATGATTGCGAGAATTAAAAACTTAATTCCAACTCTCATATGGTCTGGCTCATCCCACATTGCTGGATCTGAAGAATGTAGGGAGGTGCGGACTCCGACTAAGGCGATTCCGGTAATAAGTGCGAGAAGTGCGCTGTGCATCGCCCCACCAAGAATGCGCTTCTCTGGTTTAGGGATTTGCGAAAGTAGCGTGCCGAGGATTCCGAGGAATGCAATTATGTGAAGGACTAGAAGAATATTGCGTGCAATTGTCATGGCGAAAGGTTAACCCTCGAACCTTAAAATTTAACGAATGCTGCGCAGCACTGCAGTAACGATTCCGAGAATTTCGGCGCCGTCACCAGGGATTGGTGCGTAATTATCGTTGGCGGGAAGAAGCCAATAGTGACCATCTTTCTTCGACCAAGTTTTCACAGTGGCCTCGCCATCGATCATTGCCGCAACAATCTCACCTTTATTCGCATCCTTCTGGGCGCGGATAACAACGTAATCACCATCACAGATTGCAACATCAATCATCGAATCGCCCTTAACTTTGAGCATATAAATATCGCCCTTACCGACCAATGATTCTGGAAGTGGGAAGACTTCATCGAAGCTCTGTTCAGCCAAGATTGGTGAACCAGCAGCAATCGAACCAAGGAGTGGAACATTGCGGGTCTTCTCTGGAGTGATCGCTTCGCCTTCGCTTGGGTAAGTAATTTCTAGTGCGCGCCCTTTAGTGGCATCGCGACGGATAAATCCTTTTTCAACCAGGGTCTCTAGTTGGTATGAAACCGAGGCTGGGGAGGCCAGGCCGGCAGCTTGGCCGATCTCGCGCATTGAAGGGGGATAGCCGTTGGTCTCGATGGCGGTGCGAATAACGTCGAGGATCTTGGCTTGGCGAGGGGTCAGGCCATGCTCATTGGCTGGGCCATCTGGCAGCTCGGATATCTTCTTTTTAGTCATAGGAAAAGCATAAACCAGATTTCCAAAAAAAGCGAACATTTGTTCGGTTTTTCACTTGCATGTGTCAGTGGCTTGACCTATAGTTCCTTTTAGAACACCTGTTCGAATCTAATTCGACAAAGGCTGAATCCCCTCAGCTTTTGAAAGCAGGGTTAAGTTGGAGAAGTAAATGAGCAAGAACCGTTACAAGAAGCTAGCCAGAACTTTTGTTGGCGCATCGCTATTGATAGTAATTGGCGCTGGTTTTAGCGCATCTCTCAGCGACCACGGTGTTGCATCATCAGAAGTTGTTAAGACCGGCACGGCTGGTTACATGCAGGTTGTTGTTACAAGTGGCGAGACCATCTGGTCGATCGCTTCTTCAATCAATACTGGTGGCCGATCTGATCTCTCATCCGTCGTGGATCAGATCGTTTCAACCAATGGGCTGGATTCAACAGACCTCGAGCCTGGAACCAAGCTCTGGGTGCCTGCTAAATAAGTTCCCGAGAGTCTGAAAGAAGATCTAACCCCCGACACGCCGCACAGCCTCCTTTAAACCCTCGAGTTTTGGTCTACAGTTCCTACTACATATAGGGGTCAGACCACGAATAAGTTCCATAAGTTGTGGTTTTCCACTATGTTAGGGCACTTAGGCTTAAACGGTAGTTAAACGGCAATTAAAGGGGAAATCCAAGAATGTTATGTCCATTTTGCAGAAGCGAAGACTCTCGAGTCGTCGATTCGCGCTCTGGGCAAGACGGAACCCTGATTCGCCGCCGCCGCGAATGCACAACCTGCAATCGCCGCTTTACAACCTCTGAGACCTCGATTCTGATGATCATTAAAAGATCAGGAGCGACCGAACCATTTAGCCGCGAGAAAGTTATCTCTGGTGTTTCCAAGGCCTGCCAAGGACGCCCAGTAAATGATGACGACTTAGCACTATTGGCCCAGAGAGTTGAAGAGACACTCCGCTCTGATGGCCAGGCAGAAGTAGAAGCACAAGAAGTTGGAATGGCAATCCTCGCGCCACTCCGAGAATTAGACCAAATCGCTTACTTACGCTTTGCCTCGGTATATCGTTCGTTCTCCACTCTTGAAGATTTCGAAGGTGAGATCGCACTTCTCCGCGCCGCTCCTTCAAATACAGCGAATTCCCAAGCTGTAGCAAATGA
>Ga0315907_10001673_pt1 | contig 29605 bp, 32 predicted proteins | sample LakEriMetagenome_3_FD_203525 | JGI IMG/M metagenome (GOLD analysis project Ga0315907, IMG submission 203525) | Freshwater fungal communities from buoy surface, Lake Erie, Ohio, United States - Buoy 12 MA123 | ecosystem: Environmental > Aquatic > Freshwater > Lake > Lake biofilm | place: USA...
TAGCCAGCTTCCCGTGCACGACGGCAGCAGCTACGTGGGCAGTCTCACGGAATCCCACGTAATCACGGCACTAACGTCGGGCGAAGGCGGAATTCAGCAGTTAGTGCGCACTGCAATGGGCGCCCCCTTCCCTAGCCTGCCTGCCTCCGCGAGTTTGCACGACGGCGTTCACGCTATGGGATCTGCGTTCAACGCCTTGATTGTGCACACGGAACACGGCGACCATATTGTCAGCAAGCACGACCTGTTGGCGCAGTTGGCGTAAACTAGTGGCTAGTTGCTAGTAACTTGTTGCTGGTATTCGGATTTTTTGTATTTTTGCAGCCCTAATCTTAACAACAGGGTTTAGGACCCTTCTAAAACGTTAACTCACTATGGCAACACGTATTCGCCTTCAACGCCACGGCCGCAAAGGTCGCCCCATCTTCAACATCGTAGTAGCAGACAGCCGCGCCAAGCGCGACGGTAAGTTCATTGAAGACTTGGGCCAGTACAACCCCAACACGAACCCCGCCACGATCGACCTCAATTTTGAGCGTGCCTTGGAGTGGATGATGAGCGGCGCTGAGCCGAGCAACACGGCCCGGGCTATTTTGTCGTACAAAGGCGTGTTGATGAAAAAGCACCTCCTCGAGGGCGTGAAAAAAGGCGCACTTACTGCGGAGCAAGTAGAAGAGCGTTTCGCCAAGTGGCTCAACGACAAGCAGTCACTTATCGACGGCAAAATCACCAACCTGTCAAGCGCCGCCAGCAAGGCCAAGTCTGACCGCCTCAAAGCAGAAGCTGACGCCAACGCCAAGAAAGCCGAAGCCGTTGCAGCCAAGTTTGCCGTGGTAGAAGAAGCGCCTGTAGCCGAAGAGGTTGCTGAAGAAGCTGCTTCAGAAGAAGTTGCCGAGGTTGCCGCCGAGGCCGTTGCTGAAGTCGCAGCAGAAGAGGCGCCCGCCGCAGAAGCTGCAACCGAAGAGGCTCCCGCAGCCGACGCCGAATAATCTTGTACGACCGTGGAGGGCTACTTCCAGGTCGGCTACGTGCGCAAGAAGCACGGATTTAAGGGGGACGTTGTGGTGCGCATCACCGCAGACGATCCGTCACCATATCAGGGCCTTGACGCGTACTTCGTGGAAGATCGCGGCAAGGCCCTTCCCTTTTTCGTTGCGACCCATCGCAGCGTAAACGCCGAAGAAGCCATAGTCCGCTTTGAGGACGTGAACAGCGAACCCGAAGCCCAAGCTATGGTCGGCAAAAGCCTCTGGCTACCCGAAAGCTTGCTGCCCGAATTGGACGACGATCAGTTCTACTACCACGACCTAAAGGGCTATACCGTGCTCAATCCCGGCGTGGAGGCCGCGATGGTTGTGAGCCAAGTACTGGAATACCCCGGCCAAGACCTGTTTGAAATTCACGTGGAGGGCAAGGACCAGCCCGTACTTATCCCCGTTATTGATGCCTTCATCGACCGGGTCGACAAAGGCACCAAGGTGCTCTACTTGAAGGCGCCCGAAGAGCTCTACAGCTTGTAAACGCGCTCGTCGAAGCGAATTCCGCGCGAACCCAACTCGGCCAAAATGGGCTGATACAGCGACGGAATCGTCGGCATCAGCACGCCCCGCTCCGGGATCAAGTCCAGTGCAGCAAGGCGCGTAGCCATCGCAACCGGCCAGCCCACCGTGTAGGACATGGCGGTAACCTCCGAAGACTTGCCTTTGGCGATCAACGACGACTGCAGCTCGTGGCGTTGCCCATCAAGTGCGTATTCGATTCGGTGAATCATGGCCAGCATGTCGATGTCGTCGTTGGTCATCGTCCACTTTTTCATCAAAATGTGCTGCAGAACCTGCGCGGGCGTGCCCTCGGAAAGACCAACGGGTTCCGAACTAAAGAGGCCGAGCCACGACAGCTTTTCCATGAGGTCCGAATCTTGGCTGATGCTGAGGTAGTGCATCAGCTTGAGCTCGACGCTGTCCGTCGGATGGTAGGCTAAGAACGTGTTCAGGAACTCCCGATGCGTCATTTGATCCACCCGTTCGAGCGGGTAGCTGTCGTCGGTGGCTCCGAGCTGAACAAAAACGTCCCAAGCGCGGCAAAAGCCCGGGCGGCGAAGGGTTCCGCGGTACATCGTCCCTACCCCGTCGAGGCCGTAGGCAGATTGGTACTTCAGCGAATCGCGGTTTGCATAGCCCTCAAAGCGTCCGTAGCCCGGTATGTCCAAAAACTCGGTGCGGCGAAATACCTGGTGGTAGGGGATGTGCTTGAAGTTGCCCTCCTGAACGAAGTGCACTGCGCCGCCTGCGCCGGCGAGGACCACGTTGCGCGGATTCCAGGTGAATTTGTAGGACCACGGATTGCTCGGACTTTCAGGGGCTAGAATCCCGCCACAAAAGCTCTCGTAGGACGTAACCTCCGCCCCCTCACCGCGAAGGCGGTTCAGCAACTCCATCGTCGACATGTGGTCAATGCCCGGGTCGACGCCGCATTCGTTGACAAAGACCAAGCCTTTGGCCTTCACTTCGGCGTCAAGCGCCTGCATTTCAGGACTTATGTAGGACGCCGTAACCAGGTGCTTCGCCATGCGCACACAGCGCAACGCGACGGGCATGTGCATAAAGGCCGGAAGCATGGACACCACCACGTCGTGGGCCGACACGATTTGGTCTAAAAGTTCGTCGCTCCGCAGGTCGCCCGAGGCCACCGTGATGTTGGGAAACGATGCCGTTTTTCGCGCTAATGTTTCGGCATCTTGGTCATACACCGACACGGTCCACGCGCTGGAATCCGGATGGGTAGCGAGGTATTCAATGAGGGGGCCGGCGGACCGGCCTGCTCCGAGGACAGCGATCTTTTTCACAAGGGTCGATTGAGCCTGCAAGGTACCGTAATTTTGCACTAACCCTTGATAACCGTTTACCCATGAGCCTCACTTCTTCTGCAGGCGCAATAAGCGTTACCGGCTTAGATCGCGCACAGTTTAGCTACCAACTTGATCCCCAAACCTTAACGCAGCTTGCCCTCGACATGGGGCGCGGAACCTTGACCGCCAACGGCGTGCTGAACATCCCCACGGGGAAGTTCACCGGCCGCTCTCCGGAAGACCGCTTTATTGTGCGCGACGCCCACACGGCGGACCGCGTATGGTGGGGAAAAGTCAACATTCCATTTGAAGCAGATGCCTACCGTGCCCTCAAGGTGCGCGTACTGGACTACCTCAACGGCAAGAACCTTTACGTGCGCGATGCATTCGCCGGAGCCGAGCCTTCGGTGCAGATCAGCCTGCGCGTGATCAATGAATTTCCTGAGCACAATTTGTTCTGCTACAACATGTTTCTGCGCCCTACTGCCGCGGAACTGGAGCACATGAAATCGGAGTGGACCATTATCCACGCTCCGGGCTTTGAAGCAGACCCGCAGCGCGACGGAACCCGCCAAGGCAATTTCGCCATTCTGAGCTTTGAAGACAAAACCATTTTGATCGGCGGTACTGGCTACACCGGCGAAATGAAGAAAGGAATCTTCAGCGCGCTGAACTTCCTTTTGCCCACCCAGCACCACACGCTTCCGATGCACTGTTCCGCCAACCTTGGTGAAGACGGCGCTACGGCCCTATTCTTCGGACTTTCGGGCACCGGAAAAACAACGTTGAGTGCAGACCCTAACCGCCAACTCATCGGCGACGACGAGCACGGCTGGACGCCCGACGGCCGCGTATTCAATTTTGAAGGCGGCTGCTACGCCAAAGTGATCGACCTAACCGAAGAAAAGGAACCCGACATTTTTCGCGCAATTCGCCCGGGGGCACTTCTTGAAAACGTAGCGATCGACGCCGCCGGCGTGCCCGACTACACGAGCAAGAAAATCACCGAAAACACCCGTGTTTCGTACCCAATCGACTACATCGACAACATCGTATTGCCGTCGCAAGGACCGGCTCCGAAGCACGTGTTTTTCTTGACCGCAGACGCCTACGGAATCCTGCCTCCGCTTTCGAAGCTGACCCGTGCCCAAGCCGCCTACCACTTCATGAGTGGCTACACGGCTAAGGTTGCGGGAACCGAAGCGGGTGTAACCGAGCCTAAGGCGGCCTTCTCTGCCTGTTTTGGTGCGCCCTTCATGCCCCTGCATCCTTCGGAGTATGCTGAAATGCTGATGAACAAGCTCGAGGGAACCGACATTCAAGTATGGCTCGTGAATACGGGTTGGACCGGCGGCGCCTACGGCACCGGCCAGCGCATTTCACTCAAGAACACGCGCCGCCTCATTCAGGCTGCGATGGCTGGCGAACTCGAAAATGCCCCAACCGTAACGGACGCCCGTTTTGGCTTGGCCCGCATTGCGGCGTGCCCAGGAGTACCGACCGAGATTCTCGATCCGCGCGAAACCTGGACCGACAAAGCGGCCTACGACGCGGGTGCAGCGCGCCTTGCAGGATTGTTCCGCGACAACTTCACCAAGTTTGAAGCGGGAACAACCTACGAAATCAAGGCCGCAGGACCACGCTAGATCCAAGCGTTCAGTACGTTAACGGCGGGCCGTTGGGCCCGCCGTTTTTTTTGACCCGGGACCTAGCCTAAAGCAAGTCGTTGGCCAGGTTTGCCAGCTCGCTGCGCTCGCCCTTGACCAGCGAAACGTGAGCATAGAGGGGCTGTCCCTTTAGTCGATCGACTAAGTAACTCAGGCCGTTGGACTGCTCGTCGAGGTAGGGTGTGTCGATTTGGCGCACGTCGCCCGTGAAAATGAACTTGGAGTTCTCCCCGGCCCGAGTGATGATCGTTTTAACCTCGTGCGGCGTGAGGTTTTGGGCCTCGTCGACGATGAAAATCACGTTGCTCAGCGAGCGTCCTCTGATGTAGGCCAAGGGCGTTACGAGGATTTTCTCATTGGCCACCATTTCGTCGATTTGCTTGTAGTTGCGGTCGCGCTCTCCGAACTGGTTTTTGATGTACTTGAGGTTGTCCCACAGCGGCTGCATGTAGGGGTTGATCTTTTGTTCCGCATCTCCCGGTAAAAAACCAATGTCGCGGTTGCTCAACGGAACAATGGGGCGAGCCAGGTAAATCTGCTTGAAATCACGCCGCTGCTCTAAGGAACCAGCCAAAGCGAGCAAGGTCTTGCCCGTACCGGCCACACCCGTTAGCGTCACCAGCTTGATGTGGGGGTTCATAATCGCATGCAGCGCAAACGTTTGTTCCGCGTTGCGCGGCTTAATTCCGTAGTACGCCGCCTTTTCCACCAACTCCATTTCGGAGGTTTGGGAGTTAAAAAAGCCAAGTCCGCTGCTTTTTCCGTTTTTAAGGATGTAAAACAAATTGGGCTGCAGCCCTAATTTTTGCACCGTTTTGCTCGACAAATCCATGGGGACATGCTTTTGCTCGTACATGGTCTGAAGGGACTTTTCGGGAAAACCGTCCAATTCCGCCCGACCGGTGAACACGGTATCGGACTCTTTAACTTTTCCCGTGAGGTAGTCCTCAGCCGCTACATTCAGTGCTTTAGCCTTGAGGCGCAAGTTGATGTCCTTCGTGACCAGTACGACGGGGCGCTTCGGTTCTTGCTCCTGCAGGTAGAGCGCTGCGTTGAGAATTTTGTGGTCGTTCTTGCCTTTGCCATAAACCGCGGTAGCATCTACACCTAATCCTGGCGTGTCCATGACCACTCGGAACTTACCTCGCTTGGGGCCATTCAACGCAATCCAATCCGTTAGGGATTTATTCTCGGCCTTCTTGTCGAGCATGCGAATGAATTCGCGGGCCTCAAAATTCTTGGTATCGGACCCTTTTTTAAACTCATCTAACTCTTCCAGTACCGGAATGGGTATCGCCACGTCGTGCTCCTCAAAATTCATGATGGCGTTGTGGTCGTAGAGAATCACCGACGTATCGAGCACAAAAATCTTATTCACTTTTTTGGGAGCGGCTGGCATAAAACAAATTTTGGTTCCGATGAAATTACCGGAATGCTTGATTAAGCGAGCGTTAAGCGAGCGAAGTTTTCCACAGCACGGGTTGATAAACTCCCAAATTCAGTCTAGCATTTTTCGCTAATTTTAAAACCCCCTATGGTACCCGTGTCCAAAATTCAAGAAGCCCTTGGCTTCGCATCTGTGGAACTTGCCGAGACCTTGGCCCGCGAAGGCCGTATCCTGACGTTTCGCTCGGGCGACTTCGTCATGGAGCCGGGGCAATCGATGAAGTACGTACCCATCGTGCTCGAGGGAAGCCTTCGGGTGGCGCGAAAGGACGAAGCCGACGACCGCGAACTCTACCTCTACACGCTAGAGCCCGGCAGTGCATGCAGCAACACCTTCGGAAGCCTCTACGGCCAATCCCCTAGCCTTGAGGTGGTTGCTGAAGAGGACAGCACCGTCCTCTGTGTTCCCATCGCGGTGGTTCAAAATCTTCTCCACTCCAATACCGAGTGGATGAACTACGTGCTTCGTTCCTACCAAAAACGCTTTGACGAAGCATTAAACGCTTTAGACGATGTCGCTTTTCGGCAACTGGACGAACGGCTGCTTCACTTTCTTCACGAAAAAGCGCGCAGGTCAGACGACCGCACCGTGCACTTGAGTCATTTTGACATCGCGCAGGCCCTGAATTCGTCGCGCGAAGTCGTTTCTCGACTCCTCAAACGCCTGGAGAGTGAGGGACAAGTTAAACTCGGGCGCAACCGAATCGAAATCCTCGACTGAAGCCGCGCTATTTTTGCGGCATGATTCGACGCTACCTCCGACTGGCCATAGCGGCCCTCGTCCTCACCTTTGCCATCCTGCAGTTCCTTGACACCCATTGGGGCAACGGTATTTTCCTCACGCTCCTCGCGGGCATTCCCGTGCTGCTCCATTTTCGCAACGAGCGCATCCTGCTCGCGCTTTGGTTTGTGCGTTCCCAGAACTTTGCCAAAGCGGGAGCGCAACTTGATGCACTAAAGCACCCAGAACAAACCCTTATCAAAGGCCAGCTCGCCTACTACTACTTCTTGCGTGGACTCATGCTCGCTCAATCCAACATGAACCAAGCCGAGTCGTACATGCGCAAGGCGCTGAATACGGGACTCCGAATGAAGCAAGACCGTGCTCTTGCCAAAATGCAGCTCGCCGCCATGGCGATGTCGCGCCGCCGCAAGCAAGAAGCCCAAACCCTGTTGACCGAAGCCAAAAAGCTCGACGACAAGGGGTTGTTGGCCGACCAACTCAAAATGCTGAAGGACCAACTCAAGCGCATTTAACCGGGCACCGCCCCAGGCACCCAAAACAGAAAGGCCCAAGCGCGAGCTTGGGCCTTTTTCGTTCGACGCCTAGGGCGCTTACTTCTTGTCTTCGACCTTCGCCGACTCAGGGTAGCGAGCCGCAGTCAGTTCCTTGCTCACGGCAGAGCGCTCGAGGCGCAGGCGGCTGTTCTCGGTTTCCAGTACGAACGTATGCTCGTCAAGATCTGAAATTTTGCCGTGAATGCCCGCGCTGGTAACGACGCGCATACCCTTGGCAAGAACGTTGCGGAACTTCGTTTCTTCCTTTTGGCGCTTCATTTGCGGACGCAAAAAGAAAAAGTACATCACCGCCAAAATGGCGATTAACGGAAGAAATCCGGCGATACCGCCTTGGGATTGTGCTTGAAGAAATAGGTGCATGCTTACTTGGATTTAGGGGTTACGTTGGCGGTAATCGTGAGCACCTTCGTACTCGGAACGGCATTCGTGGTAAGCGTTACCGTCTTTGACTGCTGGTTGGGCTTGCCTTCGCTGTTGAAGCTCACGCGGATTACGCCCTCCTCGCCTGGCGCCACGGGCGCATTAGGGTACTCCGGAACAGTGCACCCGCAGCTGCCTTGAGCCGACGAAATGATCAGCGGAGCCTTGCCGGTGTTGGTGAACTTGAATTCGGTTTCGACAACCTGGCCCTCGTTGATCGTGCCAAAATCATGGGATTCGTTGGCGAAACTCAGCTCAGGAAGGTCTGCGCTTTGAACGGCCTCAAGGGCCATGCGCTCTTCTTCAGGCTTGATTTGGTCGCTGGGGTTGCTGCATGCAGCGAAGGCTGCGCTTGCTGCGGCAAATAGTAAGAAAGAAGTTGTTTTCATAGAAGTAAAATTAGGCACCAATCAGTCCACGACCGAGTTTTTGAATCCGCCCTTCCGCCTTGAGTTCGGTTGCGAGTGCGTCGAGAAGTCCGTTGACAAACGACGAGGCTTTCGGCGAGCCGTACTGCTTTGAAATCTCGATGGCCTCATCAATGGTCACTTTGACCGGTACTTCAGGGAATGCTAGCATTTCGCTCAGGGCCATTTGCACCAGGGTACGGTCGACGGGAGCCATGCGGTCAAAGTCCCATTGCTTGGCTTTGCCCGCCATACGCTCCTGCCACTCGGCTTGATGGCGCAACGTGTGCAGAAAGAGTTCCTTGGCAAAGTCGGTGTCGCCCTTGTCGCGGTACAACGAAACGAGTACGGGGCGGTTCTTGCGCGCATTTTGAAGCGTTTGTACCGCCATCATTTGGGCAGCGTCGAGGTCGTCAGACCAGTGCATATTGAGGGACTCGTAGTGCTGGTGAAGCTCTTCGTTGTTGGCCAGATAGTCCCGGTAGAACTGACGAATGTGGGCGATTTGTGCCTCTTCGGTTTGGAGCTCGGGGCTGTTCCAGTACAGCGTCTCCCCCCACTCCGCCCAGTAGGCAAAGAAAATGGTACGCAGCACGTCTGCCGACTCGCCCCAATGGGTGCGGTGCTGCTCCCACGCTTTGGTCACCTCATCGTCTGCAGTCAATTGGGCCACAAACGGCAACGTCAAAAAGTGCGTAAGCTGGGCTTCACGCAGGCGATTGGGGAACTGCTTGGCGCGCTCGATTTCGAGACGCTCCTCCACAAAATGCTTGAAATGCCAAAAAATGCGTAGCTCGTACAAGTAGAGGTCATAAATTCCTTTGATGCTGTCCTCCAAGCGGCGAAGTCCGAGTTGCGCGTCGTTGAGGTCGGACTGCGCGTACGCATAAAGCGCTTGCATCGTTTTGATGCGGAGGTGGCGGCGGGTAAGCATAGAACGGAATTGAGCGGCAAATTTAACCCGAAAAGGGCCAAACTTAACGCCGTTCTCGCGACCAGTGTACGCCCACGGCGTACATGATCATCATGAAGGTGCCGTAAAGCGCATCCTCGACCGGAATGGTACCCATGCGAATCCCCATGTTTTCGGCATCGTTGTACCACACAATGGGCTCCGGCAAAAAGGCGCCCGTCAGTACTCCATTCACCAGAAAAAAGGGCACCAACCCTACGCCCCAGCCACGCAGAAAGGCGGCGGTCCACCACGGGCGCTTCCAAAGCAACCACGCACAGCCCACCGCTAGGCCTGCAGCCGCCGTAAGGGTGTACCAACGGTCGGAGTACACCACGGACAAGACAAGGCTTGCGAGGCCGACGACGCCCACGAGCGCAAAAGCGGATGGCTTCGAATTCCGCCAAGGAAAAAACAGCTGGAGCACCTCATAAATGAAAAAGGTTGCCCAAGGCACCACGACGAAAAAGAGCCATTCCTCGAGCGGAAGACCCCAGAGCGACGGCCCCACTAGGTAGCGCGGATTGAACCCCCAGACTCCCGAGGCTGTTTTAACCACGTCCCAAGGGATAAATAAGGCCATCATGAACAAGGTTCCGACCAGCAAGTGCTTGGTTTGACCGATGTAGCGAATACGGGGCTCAAACGCTCGGGTGAACGGCCCTAGGAACGTCAGCCCCATCATCAGCAGATATAGCCCTTTCACGACCGACGCTCGAGCTTCATTTTGCGCGCTTCTTCGCGGACCATGCTCCAGGGCACCCACAGCAGGCCGAAGTGCGCCGAACCCTCTTTGCCGAGGGTTTTATGATGCCACTTGTGCTTGAGGCGCACCGCCCGAAAGTAGGCGTTGTCGGTGTGAACCCACCAGCGAAAGCGCTGGTGAATGAAAATCTCGTGCACCAAAAAATAAGTAAAGCCGTATGCGGCAATTCCGAATCCAAATCCCGTGGACTCGGGAACGCCCCACATCATGCCCAGCATGATGCAAAGCCACGACGGAATAGCAAAAATCAAAAAGAACGCGTCGTTTTTCTCGAAAAAGCCGGGTTCTTTAGTGTGGTGGTCAGCGTGAAGCATCCAAAGTGGCCCGTGCATCAAGTAGCGGTGGGCAGCCCAGGCCGCGCCCTCCATGAGGACGTAGGCCAGCAGGAACATAGCAACAGCAAGCATATTAGGGTAACGCGGGAAGACTGATCGGGTTCACGCCCACCTTAGGGTCGTAGCGGTAGAGTTCGACCGCCCGATTAACCAGGCCACTGCTGGGGGTTGCCGACCATTCGTAGCGGCGCCGCGGCCCGGTAAAGCCGTCGGGTTCATTGGCCAACAGCATCAGCGCTGTATCGTACCCGAGCCATGCCCAGCGCGAGCGAGACTCGCCCAGTGCCTGAGAAATTTGCGCATCCACGGCGTCGTAGGCAGCAAACTCAAGCCGATCCGTCTGCACCCAAATAATTGGCTGACGCAGCAGCAGGAACGCGTCCAACGAAGGACTGTTGATTGTCGTGCTCACGGTCCACAGCTCGGTCTGGCTTGAAGGACGCTGGCGTAGTCCCTGAAGAATGCGCGCAGCGCTCAGCACTTTATCGTCGAGCAGTACGAACCGCGTTGCGATTAAATCATCGCGCCCGACGCGCTCAGCGAGGTTGGCCGTGGGGCGGCCGTCCCAACTTTGGATTTTGGTCGTATCTCCGCCGTTCGCGGCAAAACCACTGTAAAAAGCCTTGCGCTGAAGCACGCTGTTCTTATCGCCCAAATCAAAGACTACCGTGCGCGAATTGGGTCGGGCCTTGGCGTCGCGAGCCGCTAATCGGCCAAGCGCCTCGGATTCAGTGAACCGCGGAGGTGCCGCAGCCATCATCTGGGGCAAGTTCTGCACCGACACGTCGCGCGAAACCGGGTTGACCACAAAGGTTGACGGCGCCGCGTGGCGCGCGAGCGCTTCGGAATCTTGACCTCGGAAGGGACCCACCACAAAGCGCACGCCTCGCTGGCCCTGGAGCTCCATAAAATCTTTGGGACTGTACGAATGGCTCAGTCCGCCAAGCTGACGTTCCACCACGGCCCCGGTTGCCTCGTCAAAATCATAAAGATCGAGTACTACCCCACCGTCTGCACCCGCCGCAGAATCCAAGGCCGCCTTGAATCCTGCATAAAATTCAAGCGCCATACGCTGGCTCACCTTGCCACCCGACGTGTCGGGCTGCACTTGAAACGGCAGAACCAGTGCCCAACGAGCCGGAGTCTGGGCGAGGGCTCCTAACTGGAGCAGGATAGCTGCGGAAAGGGCCGCGAAGTACTTTATTCCCATTCGATGGTTGCGGGCGGCTTGGAACTAATGTCGTACACCACACGGTTCACGCCGCGCACTTGGTTAATGATGGCATTCGAAGTTCGTGCCAAAAAGTCGTAGGGCAAGTGCACCCAGTCTGCGGTCATGCCGTCGGTAGACTGCACCGCGCGCAGCGCCACGACTTGCTCGTAGCTCCGTTCGTCGCCCATAACGCCCACCGACTTGACCGGAAGCAGAATAGCGCCAGCCTGCCAAACCTGGTCGTACAGCCCCGCGTCGCGAAGGCCTTGGATGAACAGGTGGTCTACCTCCTGAAGGATCGCCACTTTTTCGGCCGTAACCTCGCCCAGGATGCGAATCGCCAGGCCTGGCCCCGGGAAGGGATGGCGGCCAAGGAGTTCGGGCTTTAGCCCCATGGCGGCGCCCACGCGGCGCACCTCGTCTTTGAACAGGCTGCGGAGCGGTTCCACAATCTGAAGCTTCATGAAGTCAGGTAGCCCACCCACATTGTGGTGCGACTTGATGGTCACGCTGGGGCCGTTCACGCTCACCGACTCAATGACGTCGGGGTAAATCGTGCCTTGTCCGAGGAATTCAACCCCTTGAATACGGTGGGCTTCGCGGTCAAAAACCTCGATAAAGGTGCGGCCAATGGCCTTGCGCTTCGCCTCGGGATCCTCTTGGCCGGCGAGGGCCGCGTAGAATTCTGCGCTGGCGTCCACGCCAACCACGTTGAGGCCAAGGTGCTCGTACTGGGCCAGTACGCCCTCAAATTCGTTTTTGCGCAGCAAGCCGTTGTTGACAAAAATGCAGTGGAGGCGGTCGCCAATGGCTTTGTCCAGCAGGACCGCGGCCACCGTAGAATCTACGCCGCCGCTCAGGCCGAGCACCACTTTACCGCCGCCAATCTGCTTTTTGAGCGACTCCACGGTCTCGTCGATAAAGCTAGCCGGCGTCCAAGTTGGGGCGCAGCCGGCGATCTCATAAATAAAGTTGCGCAGCAGCTGGGTACCGTGCTCCGAATGCACCACCTCGGGGTGAAACTGGATCGCGTAGGTTTCCTCGTCGGCGAAGCGGTAGGCCGCAACCGGAATGCTGTCGGTCGTGGCCTCTACCACGGCGTTGGCGGGTAACGACACAATGCTGTCGCCGTGGCTCATCCACACCGTGCTGCCCTGCGGAATTCCGGCCAAGAGGCGCGATTCGCCCGATCCTGGATTGAGGTGCGCACGGCCGTACTCGCGGTGGGTGCTACGGGCCACCTTACCGCCGCGCGTGTGGGCCATAAACTGGGCGCCGTAGCACACGCCGAGCAGCGGAACCTGACCGTAGAATCCGCTCAGGTCGGGATTAGGTGCCCCCTCTTCGAGCGTTGAAAAGGGCGACCCGCTCAAAATGACCGCTTTAAACTTGGCCTTCCAGTCCTCGGGAATGTGATGGAAGGGGTGAATTTCGCAGTATACATTTAGTTCGCGCACGCGGCGCGCAATCAGCTGGGTGTACTGCGAACCAAAGTCAAGAATAAGGATAGCGTCGGTCATGAATGCAAAAGTACGGATTCCACGGGCGCCGGGCAGAAGCGATCAGCGGAATTCCCACCAACCGGGCGCGTCCCAATGAGGTTGACGCGTGTAGGCCTCCACGTAGGCCTGCACCGCCTGAGGGCCACCGTGCTCCACAAGGTCAAAATGCGTCCAGACGCGCTCCTGGAGCGTTCCTCCCGGGAGCAGAGTTTGTTGGAGCACGTCGAGGCGGCGAAGCAGCACCTCTTCGCGGTGCGCGGTCTCCCGCCGAAGGCGTTCAATCATGCGTTCTTCTTCGCGTTCGATGCGCTGAATCCATGCGTTCACCGAACGTTCCAGCCCCTTTCGCTCGTAGGCCGCCCGAAGCAACGGACGAATAGCCTCCGCCACGGGGCGATGGTCTTTTAGAGGGGCGCCAAGTGCCTTCAGAAGGTCTGCGCGCAGTTTTGTACTGTCCCACGGGCCGCTGAAGCTCGGCATTACCCCCTCTTGGGACGCAGCCCATGCCTGCAGTCCGTGGCGCGCCTTGAGGGCCGTTGGCGGAAGCCACGCACCGCTGTGGCGCAGGCGCCAAACGCCGTGCCCCATGCCCGACTGGGCGAAGTATGGGGCTAGTTGGTAGGCGTACGCGACCTCCCCCGCTCCGCCCGTGTAGGCGGCGTTGGGCAAAATCCATTCTTGGTAGATCGGGCGCAGCAGCGCATTGGGACTCACCTGCTCCGGATGCGCCGCGGCCCAATTGGCCACGTCGGTGTCTCGGCCCATCGGGCGATCGTCGGCCCGGACCCAGTTGCCCTGGTCGTCTCGATCCAAGCGCAGGCGCTGCCCGAGCTCGTCCAGGGCGAAAAGCGCAGATGGACGCATCGGCACCGGTGGCGCTGCGCCGTTCCACGGTGCGGAAGCCTCAACCCGAGTGCGGTACAGGGTTTGGTTCTTGATTTCGTCGTCCCAGAGTTCGGCCGCCGCCGCCTTCAACCGGGCATCCGACGCGTCCAGCACCAGCACCCCCGGATGCAGCTGCCCAACCAGCGCCCGGGTGGCGTCGGCGAGGTTGGCTGTGGCGCGGTAGGCGTCCTCGCTGCGCTCCGCCGCCCAGCGCACGGGCTCGGGAAGTGCATTCGCGCTGCGCCACGACGCAAGCGCCTGGGCGGCCAGCTCCGCAGGGACCGCCCCGCTGCGCAGCGGCGAAGCCGGCTGCGCCCACGAACCCACGGCGGCACCGCGCCAAAAAATCCGGCGAATTTCGTCGAGGTCGTGGTCTTCGGTCGCCATCCAAAATACCGGCACCGTCGGGACGCCCTTGGCCGTCCAGTGTGCGGCGAGGGCCTCCGTTTCGGCAATTTTGGCGTGTACGTAGAGGGGGCCCGCCGCGGTGACGAGTTGGTGCCCTGTCGCCACGGTCACCGCGGCGGGCTGTGCAAGGCGGTCGAGCAGCTCAAGCTGGCGTGGGGTCGGGTTTGGCCCGCATTGTTCGCGGAGCACCGAGGTGAGCAGCGCACGGCGCTGCATGGGGAATTCGCGCGCCCTGCGGCGCATGGCGTCGGCGGTGAGGGCTTGGGTCATGGGCGCGCGTTCCAGACCGCTCGAGCGCAAGGCCTCGAGGGCTGTCCCTATGCCGCACTCCATAAGCGGAGCCACCCACTGCCCGATCATCGGCGGGGCCTGAGTTTGCCGTTCACGTCCATCGGCACGCGCTCCTTCAAATCCCCCATGGCAAACGCCCGAACGAGGATTTTCTCGATCAAGGCATCCTCTTGGTTGCCTTTGGGATCGTACTCCTTGCGAATGTTGATGTCGTACCACGAACCCGTTACGCTCCAGCCGACGGCGGTGAACCAGTTGCGGTATTCCCGAATGAGCTGAAATACGGTTTGGTTCGTTTCCCGGTACACCAGCTTACAGAGAATCTGGCCTTCGGAACGGGTCAGCTTGCGGAGTTCCGCTTCGAAGCGCTGCTCCAAGAAATCTTGGTACTGCTTGGTGTACTTGGCTCGCTTTCGCGCGGACTTTTCGCGCGCCAACCGCATGTTGAGGGAGTCAAGGCGCTCGCCGGCCGCCTTGGCGTAGGGATACACCTTCAGCACCCGGCGCCGAAGGAGCAGGTAGCGCTTTCGCGCTTCGACGTCGGTAAACGTGGGCTTTTCTACGACGAGGATTTCGTCGAGAAATACCCAAGGAATGGTGTCGCCCTCAATGACCGAGCCCTGCCCTTTTTGGCCGTTGTAGGTCGTGGGCACCTCTTGGGCCCAAGCACCTGTGCTGCAGAGCAGCGCCACGAGCCAAAGGATTCGGTTCATAGTCCGTGGCGCGTTTTCCATAGGCTGGGTCCTTCCGCCGGGGCCGTGGGCTGGGGACGGTAGTGCTCCGCGAGGGCTGCGGCCCACTCCGCCCCTTCGGCGCGGGGCTCGAGCTGTTCCGGCGTGAAGTTTTTGGCCACGAAGCCGGTGTCAAAGTGTCCGCTCACAAAATCAGGATGCTCCAAGATGAACCGACCAAAACGAAGGGTGGTCTGCACCCCCACCACGGCGTAGCGGTCGATCGCAGCCAGAAGCCGGTGGCGCGCGGTTTCACGGTCTGGACCCCAGGCAATGAGCTTGGCGAGCATAGGGTCGTAGTACACCGGGACCTCCTGGCCTTCGCGCACGCCGTCGTCGACGCGGATTCCGGCTCCGGTTGGGCGACGGTAGACTTCGAGCACGCCGGTGTCGGGCGCGAAGTTGTTGGTCACGTCTTCGGCGTACACCCGCAGTTCAATGGCGTGGCCGTTGAGTTTTACGTCTTCTTGGCGGTACGCGAGCTTTTCGCCGCGCGCGATGCGAATCTGTTCGGCCACGAGGTCAAGCCCAGTAACTTCTTCGGTGACCGGGTGCTCCACTTGAAGGCGGGTGTTCATTTCGAGAAAGTAAAATGATCCGCTCGCGTCAAAAATGAATTCGACCGTGCCCGCGCCCACGTAGCCGCAGCTCTGGGCTGCCTTGACGGCCGCGTCGCCCATTTTCGCGCGGAGTTCCGGACTCAATACCGCACTCGGGGCCTCTTCCACTACTTTTTGGTGGCGGCGCTGCACCGAGCATTCGCGCTCGAAAAGATGAAGGTGCGTTCCGTGCTGGTCAGAGAGCACTTGAATTTCAATGTGGCGCGGCGACGTGACGAATTTTTCGACGAATACTTCGCCGTTGCCAAATGATTTCAGCGCTTCAGAGGTTGCGTTTTCAAAGGCCTCGCGCACGTCGTCAGCCGAGTGCACGATGCGCATTCCTTTTCCTCCGCCACCGGCCGAGGCTTTGATCATGACGGGGTAGCCAATTTGGTCGGCAACGGCTTGTGCGGCTTCGGCGGTGGCAAGCGCGCCGTCGCTGCCGGGGACTAACGGAACGTCGAATTGGGCGGCTGCGGCCTTGGCCGACAGCTTGTCGCCCATCACACGAATTGCGGACGGCGGCGGTCCGACCCAAATGATGCCCTCGCGCTGAATCCGTTCGGCGAAGTCGGCGTTTTCGCTAAGAAAACCATAGCCTGGGTGCACAGCGTCTGCGCCCGAAGCCGTGCACGCCGCCACGACGGCTTCGACGTTGAGGTAGCTTTGGTTGCTCGGTGCCGGTCCCACGAGGTAGGCTTCGTCGGCAAACTGAACGTGGGGCGCGTCGGCGTCGGCTTCAGAATACACTGCGACCGTCGCAATTCCCATTTGGCGTGCGGTGCGCATGATGCGCAGGGCAATTTCGCCGCGGTTGGCAACCAAGAGCTTCTTCATAGACTACACAAGGGCTTTAGCCTGCAAAGTACGCACAGGCTTCGTACTTTGGCCCCATGGAATTGTACCTCGACTCGGCGAATCCGAACGAAATTTCGTCGGCCTTTGCACTCGGCATCTTTTATGGACTGACTACTACGCCCACGTTCCTTCAGCGTCAAGGCGTTGCGAACGTAGACGCCTGGCTGCTCGAGACGTCGAAGCACGTTCCGGTGATTCAGGTGGAAGCCCTCGGAACGTCCGCGGCCGAAATCGTAGCCGAAGCCCATCGCCTGCTGGCATTGGGAATGCCCCGTGAGACGACGGTTTTTAAAATTCCCGTTTCGCTGCACGGCGTAGAGGCCTGCGCCCGACTGAGCAAGGAAGGCATTATGACCAATGTCCACCTCATTTACACCCCCCAGCAGGCCTACATGGCCATGAATTCAGGGGCGACCTATGTGTGTCCGTTGGTAGGGCGACTTCAAGACCAAGGCACCGACGCCCTGGCGCTCGTCGACTCCATTGTCGCCTTCAAAGACCGCCACACCTACGCATCCAAGGTCATGTTTTCGTCGGTGCGCCACAGCGAACATGTGCGCAACGCGATGGATTTGGGGGTTGACGCGGTGACGGTACCGTGGTCCGTGGCCCAGCAACTGCCCAACAACCACCTTACGACCTTGGGAACGGCGCAATTTGACGAGGACCACCGCCGAATGACCGTCAAGGTTGCCGACGTGCTGCGCCCAACCCAAGCCATTCTTCACCCCGACACCCCAGTGCGCGACGCCCTAGTGGCGATGACGGTGAGTGGCTTAGGGGCGGTCGTGCTCGCTGAGGATGGGCGCGCAGTGGGCCTGTTCACCGACGGCGACCTTCGCCGCCTGCTCGAGCGCTCTGGAGGCCTCGATGTCAATGCAAGCCTGTCGTCAGTGCACCCACTTAAGCGGCCACACAGCGTAGCGTCAACGGCCTTGCTCAACGAGGCAATCGCCCGCTTTTCAGAAACCAAAGTGGATCAACTTTTAGTTGAAGATGAACTAGGCAAAGCGCTCGGATTGATTGATATACACGATTTAAACGCTTGACCGTGATCCGCGGGCTGATTTTTGACTGGGACGGCGTTTGGACCGACGGGCGAAAGCGCCCAGACGGCCATTCCGAGTTCAGTGAACACGACGCGATGGGACTTAACCTGGTGCGCTTTGCCCACTACCTGCACACCGGCGAAATGCTGCGCGTGGCCGTAGTTACCGGCGAACGAAACCTGACGGCGGAATACCTGGTGCAGCGGGAGCACGTCGACGACTTCTTCTTCTACGCCCGCGACAAAACGAAGGTGATTCCGTTCCTTACCGCGAAGTGGAACGTTGACCCCAGCGAATGGGCCTTTGTTTTTGACGACGTGCTTGACCTAGGGCTTGCGAAGCGCGTGGGCCACCGAGCAATGGTTGCCTGGCCTTGGACGGAATCCGTTCGAAACGTCGCTCAAAACCAGCAACTCGTCGACGAGTGGGTCGCCACGCCGTCGCCCGTGCGGCGCTGGTGCGAACACTACCTTGCGACCCAAGGTTGGCTGGAAGCCGCGGTGAACGGACGACAGCACGTCACCGAAGCCTACACGACCTACTGGTCGCTTCGCAACGAGGTTACCCCTGAAGTAGTTGATTTAAGCCGTTAAAGCGAGGAGCGGCGCGAGCCCAACACGGCGTCGAGCTGTCCCTGAATTTGCTTTAGGCGCTCGTCTTCGTCGCCCGCTGCGGCTGCAGCAACCGGAGCTGCCTGCAAGCTCGCCACCTGGTTGGCTAATTGAAGCGCACACATCGCAAGCGCATCTTGCTTGTCGCCGACGGCATAGCGTTCTTCAAACCGAGTTACCGTAGCCTGAATCATCGCCACTGCTTTGCGCACTTGCTCCTCCTCGTGGCGGGGAATCGTCAACGGGTACGTACGCCCCCCGAGGGCTACTTTGATGCGGATGCTGTCGCTGCTCATGGCTGAATTTTCGCGATTGCTTGGTTGATTTCGCGCGACCAGGCCTGCAGGCGCTTGGCCAAATCGGCCCGGGCGGCCGCGTCTCCCGTGAAGGACTGAAGCAACCGCAGTTCCTCGTTTTCGCTACGCAAGACCTTGATCTGCTGCTGTAGGTCTCGAATACTACGGTCTTGTTCTGCAAGCACTTGGGCTTGCTGTTCGAGCTCCGAAACCGAAAGACGGTATTTCGCAATCAGGTCGTGCACCTGTGCTTGAATAATGCCAATGCGGTCTCCGGGGTCAGCCATAGTTCAAAGGTAGGAGTTTGGCACGGGAATTTCTATCTTGGAGGCATGCCCCGCCTAAGTTTTTGGTTGCTCGCATTCGCATCCTTCGGGGCCTTTGCCCAAATTGAGGTTCAGCCGCTTGATGAGCCCTTGGCGGTGTCGGGTGAGCTTGCCGAGCTCCGCAACCACCACTTTCACAGCGGCATTGACCTGCGCACGGGTGGCGCAACCGGCAAAAAGGTTTATGCCGTAGCCGACGGATGGGTGCGGCGCATCGTCGTTCGGCCCGACGGATACGGTTGGGCGCTTTACATCGACCACCCCTCGGGACACACCTCGGTGTACGCACACCTCGAAACGTTCAATTCAGCGATTTGGACCTTTGTTCGCCAGGAGGCCGAACGACTTAACGCGTACCGGCTCGACCTCTACCCCGCTCGCGGCCAACTCAAGGTGACGGCCGGCCAGGTGATTGCCACCTCGGGGAACAGCGGCGCCTCGGGCGGACCACACCTTCATTTTGAGCTGCGAGATCAAGCGACCGAAGAAATCCTGGATCCGGTTGCGTTTGGACTAAAAATTCCGCCCCACCCGACAGCGCCCGTAGTTTGGGCCCGTCAAGCCGACCGGTGGCGCAAGGCGGGGGATTCGCTCGCGGTACATTCCTGGTACGACCTTGCGGTTACCCTTCCCGAGCAAGGGTTTCGCGCAGAGGTTTCGGATTCGGTCCGCAGCGCGTGGTCGCTCAAGCGATGGACCTTTGACGTACAGCGAGGTGCCGACGGAGGTCTCGCACTGGATTTGCACCGCCAGCAGGGCATTCGTGCATTTTTACTTCACCCCACGCCGACGCAGCCGGCGCCAGGATGGCAGGTGCGCGAGCCGTGGCCGAAGTCGCCAGGCACGTACCGAATGCGGGTTTCGAGCGGGCTTCGCACCCTTTGGGAGGGCCCTGTTTGGGTTGCTAACCCCGATCCGGGCAGCGCGCAATCCGCGCAAAGCTGGAGCGACGGTGCCTGGACGCTTCAGGTTCCGGCCAAGGGTTTTTCGGCGGCCCAAAACCTTGTTTTGACTGGGAATGCGCGCAGCCTCCACGTACAGCCCGACGTCGCTGCCATTAAGCCGGTTACCTACTTGTGGACGCCTGACGGCCTGGCCGACAGCCTATGGAGCAAGACCTACCTCGCCGTTCGGGACGGACGAGGCTCCGCCAAAATCCCGGGAGTGCCCAGCGGCGACGGACGCATTCGCTTCACCTCCAAAACCTGTGGCCCAGCGAGCCTGCACGTCGATGTTCAGGGGCCCGCGTGCCGATTTGTGCGCCGCGACAGCCAAGGCGGTGTGTGGATCCATGTGAGCGACGACCTGGACCCCGAACTGGTGTCGGTGCGCGTGAACGACCAGTGGTCCTGGGCCTACCTCGACCTCAAGGCCAACCTAATTCGTGTCGATGCAGGGTCTTTGGTCGGAGAACTCGTGATGGACGTTCAAGACGAGGTTGGCAACCGCACTACCTTTACCCATACGTTATGAAGAATTGGTTGCTCGGTGTTCTACTAGCCTTTAGCGCCCCAATTTGGGGGCAATCGGTGGTGCAAGTCAGCGGAATCATCCTTACGCGCGACACGAGTTTTCAAACCATTCCCAACGCAAGGCTCTGGATCCAAGGCCGTTCAACGACCACTACTTCGGGCGACGACGGTTTTTTCTCGATTACGGCCGTTCCGGGCGACACCCTGCGCTTTCGCCGTTTTGGCTTTGAAGACGAGCGCCTATGGGTACCCGATACGCTCGACGGCAAGAGCTACTTGGCGTCGGTTTTCATGCGCTGGAACACCGTGGAGCTTGACGAGGTGACCCTCTACCCTTGGCCTCGCCCAGAAGACTTGAACCGCGAATTGCTGCGGATGCGCATCGAAACCACGGAGCGCGACGTTGCCCTGCAAAACCTTGCCATTCAGGCGCTCAAAGAAAAAGCGGCCCTGATGGGCATGAGCTCCAATGAGATGCAGCGCTACATTATTCAGGCGCAGGAGCAGCAGCTTTACAATTCGGGTCGGTACTACGGCGCGAACGGCGCTTCGGCCATCCTTGGCCGCTTGAGCAATCCATTCGCTTGGGCGCAGTTTTTTCAGTCCCTCAAAAAGCGCTAACCCTTGGGCTTCCTTGCTGCTGCGCTGATGCTGGCTGCGCTCAACGATACGACTCCGCGCGGAACCCAGCTTCAAGAAGCTACGGTTACTGGGCAACGTGTTCGGCCGGCGGCGAGCGAAGTCCGCCTGAAATCAAGCACACTTACTGGGCTGGGCACGCCAACGGGATCGGTTGAAGCCCTGCTTCGCACGCTTCCCGGCGTGGTGGCCAGCGACGAGCTCAGCAACCAGTACAGCGTTCGGGGCGGCACCTACGACGAAAACCTCGTGTACGTCAACGGGTTTGAGCTTTACCGACCACAGTTGGCGCGGTCCGGCCAGCAAGAAGGCCTGAGTGCCCTCAATCCCGACCTTGTTTCGTCGCTGTCCTTCACTGCGGGCGGATTCCATGCCGAATTAGGCGACAAGCTTTCGTCGGCCCTCGAGGTCACCTACGGGCGAAGTGACTCCCTGCGCGGCCGCATCCGCCTCGGAGGCTATTCGGGCGGGGCCACGGTTTGGGCCGGCAATTTGGGCGTTAGCTTGCGCTACCGAAGCAACGTGCTCTTCGCCCGCACGGGCGATGTTTCGGGCGACTTTCGCGCGGACTCCCGAGACGCCCAAGTGGTTTGGAGCCACCGCCACGGAGCGTGGCGCCACGAGTTCCTGGGCATCGCCCAGCAAAATGGATTTCGTCTTTCGCCCACGAGCCGAACGACCGAATTCGGCACGGTCACCCAAGTACTCCGCCTTCAAGTTGCCATGGCGGGAACCGAATTCTATGGTTTTCAAAATGCCTTCGCAGGCTGGCGAACACGGAGAGCCCTCGGGTTGCGAAGCGTGGTGGACGCTGAAGCCAGCTGGTCGCAGGCACTCGAAGTGGAACATTCCGACGTGGAATCGGCCTACCGACTGGGCGACGTCAACACCAACATGGGTTCGGATCAATTCGGTGAAATCAGCTATTTAAGGGGTAGCGGCGGATACCAGCGCTATTCGCGCAACGACCTTTGGATTAGGGATTTTCACACTGCGTTGCGCGGCAACCACCTGCTCAGTGAAACCGCGCAACTGAACTGGACCGTCGGCCAACGCCTGCAGTTTGCCCAGGACCGCGTTTCAGAGTGGATCAACTTGGATTCCGCAGGCTACAGCCTAATGCACCAGCCTACGCTGGTTGTGGTCGGACCAAGCGACACCGCCTATGTACCGGATTCTACCCTAGAGCTTTATTCGGTCCTCCAGAGCCAGGGCCAACTTACCAATACAAAGCACTGGCTGTCAACCACCTACAGCGACAGCTGGAACGTCGGCAACCGCATGCTGCACCTTCGACTGGGCCAGCGACTGATTCGCGACAGCCGTTCGGGTGAATGGCGATGGAGTCCGCGCGCCTCGTTTTCGATCTCGCCCCAAGGCGCAGCTTCGTGGTCCGCCTACCTGAACGCAGGCAGCTACGCCCAAACGGCTAGCGTGCGCGAACTCCGAAACTGGACGGCGAATGGCCTTGAAACGGAAGCGCGAATGCAGCACGCCTGGCACGGAATTGCCGGATTTAAACGCTTCGGAACGCGCAAGGGGCGTCCGTGGATGTACCAAGCCGAGGCCTACCTGAAGTACCAAGACCGGGCCTTTAAATTCGAGCAGGACGGGATGCGCATTCGCTACCTCGGCACCCAACCGGGGACCGCAGTGGCCTATGGATTCGACCAGCAACTTCACAGTACGTGGGTAGGGGACGCGGAATCATGGATATCGCTGTCGCTGTTTCGTGCGCGCGAGCAATTCGACGGAGGAGCCTGGCAGCGCCGTGGGACAGACTACCGCTATGCCTTTAGCATGCGGGTGGAAGACCATCTTCCCGGACAGCCCCAAAACCGGGTGTACCTCGTGACCAGCGTCACGGGCGGATTCCCTTTTGGACTGCCGCTTGAAAACGCCAAGCCGTTTAAAGCCCCGCCCTACCGGCGAATGGACCTTGGGTTTGAGCGCCTGCTGCCCACGTGGAAGGGTCTTCGCCCCAGGGTAGCGCTGGAGGTGTACAACCTCCTGGAAATCCGCAACACCGCGAGTTATTTTTGGGTGATGGACATCAGCACGGCGAGCTACTATGCGGTGCCGAACTACTTGACGAACCGACTGATTAACTTGAGCCTGCGGGCTGATTTTTAACACCCTTCCATTGCGCGTAGTCGACCAACTCCCCCACCCCAGCTTTCGCATCCAGTTGTTTCACTTCGGAGCCAACTACCTCGTGGAGATTGAGGCGGGCCCGATGAAGCAGACGTACCGCTACCCCGTGGAGCGTTTTTCGAGCCCCAGTGCAGTCTGGGCAACCGTTACGCCAGAATTTTTGGAAAAGGTTCGCCAGCACTTCAACGCCATGTACCAAGATTGGATGGCTACCTGGCCGACGAAGGCATAAAAAAATCCATAAGAAAAGGGAAGCCCGCGGGAGAAAACTACCCTATACACCTGGCGAACCGAAATCCGCCAACCTCCCGCGGGCTTTATGTTAACCCACCGGGTTTTGAATTGTTTAGGCCGCGCTAAAGTTTTTTACGCTGCGCACAATTCGGCCTAGCGCGTCGTCGAGCTGGTCGTCGGTTAGCACCAGTGGGGGCGCGAAGCGAATGATGTTGCCGTGGGTCGGCTTGGCCAGCACGCCTTCTTTAGCCATGGCGACGCACAGGTCCCATGCGATGTGGGAATGCTCTGGGGTGTTGATCACTACGGCATTGAGCAAGCCGCGACCCCGCACGCTTCCAATCAACAGGTGTTCACCTAGTTCGCGGCGGAGCGTTGCGCGAAAGTGCTCGCCCTGGCGGCGTGCGCGCTGCATAAGCTGCTCGTCCTCAACCACCTGTAGGGCCACCTGGGCGACGCGGGCGGCAATGGGGTTTCCGCCAAAGGTCGAACCGTGCTGGCCTGGTTTGATCGTAAGCATTATCGCGTCGTCGGCCAGCACCGCAGAAATGGGGTAGACACCGCCCGAAAGGGCCTTGCCCAAAATCAAGACATCGGCCCGAACGTAGGTCTTGGGGTCGCGCTCGCAGGTTCCGCCGGTGCAGCTGCACGCTCCACAGGTGGCTAGCCATGCGCCCGTGCGCCCGATGCCCGTCTGGATTTCGTCGGCCATAAACAAGACGTTTGCGGCCGCACAGCGCTGGGCCGCCCCTGAAATGTAGCCGTCAGACGGAACGTAGACACCCGCCTCTCCCTGAATGGGTTCCACGAGAAATGCGGCTACGTTGGGGTTGGCCAAGGCCTTGTCTAGCGCGCTCAAGTCGTCGTAGGGAATGATTTGGAATCCCGGCATGGCGGGTCCAAATCCGCCATAGGAATCGGGATCGCTCGAAAACGACACGATGGTCGACGTGCGACCGTGAAAGTTCTGGCTCGCCACAAGGATGACCGCTTGGTTGTTGGGCACCCCTTTGACGTCGTAGGCCCATCGGCGAGCGAGTTTAAGGGCCGTCTCCACGGCCTCCGCGCCCGAGTTCATCGCCAAGACTTTGCCGTAGCCAAAACGCTTGGCCATGGCCTCTTCCATCGCTCCGAGCTGGTCGTTGTAGAACGCCCGCGAGGTGAGCGCGAGCGTTTGGGCTTGATCCACGAGCGCTTGCACGATGCGCGGATGGCTATGACCTTGATTGACTGCGCTGTACGCACTTAAAAAGTCGTAGTACTTCGTGCCTTCCACGTCCCAAACAAAAGGACCCTCACCTCGCTGCAGCACCACCGGCAAGGGGTGGTAGTTGTGGGCACCGTACTGGTCTTCGCGGGCAATGTAGTCGTGGGGCTTCATGGTTCAAGGATTTACCCAAAGATAGCACCCTACCTTTGCGCGGTGATTCTCGAAAACATTAAGGTAGACCGCGCCGGTGGACGCGGAGTAGCCGTAGGCAAATCGGCCGACGGCAAGACGGTATTGGTGCGCGGAGCCGCCCCGGGCGACGTCGTGGACGTTCGCGTCATCAAGCGCAAAAAGAACTTTTATGAAGGACGGGTGGACCGGGTCGTCGAAGCTTCGCCGCTTCGGGTCGCCCCTTCGTGCGCCCACACGGAATCCTGCGGCGGTTGCCCCTGGCAGCACCTCGGGTACCCCAGCCAAGCGGAATTCAAAGCCCAAGAAGTTGAGGAACAACTAGTTCGCGTAGGCGGCGTGGCCCGCGAAGGCGTCGAATGGCACCCGTTTATTTCGGCTCCTGCCCCGTTCCGCTACCGGAACAAGACCGAATTCAGCTTCACGAGCAACCGCTGGCGCACCCGCGGTGAGCTCGACGCCAACCCAGAGGCCGAAACGGAGCCCGGACTGGGCTTTCACGTTCCGGGCTTTTGGGACAAAATTTTGGACGTCCAAGACTGCCACCTGATTCCCGCCTACGGCAACGAACTTCGCAACGCACTGCGCGACGAGGCCTTGGCCCTCGGCTTGACCTTTTGGCATCCGCGCGCCAAAGTGGGCGCGCTCCGCACCGCCATGCTGCGAAGCAACCAGGCGGGCGACTGGATGCTCATCATCCAATGGGGAGAACACCCGGGGCCTGACGGCTTCACCCTGATGCACCGCATGACCGAACGTTTCGAACGCCTGGTCAGCCTGTACTGGGGCCTCAACGAGAAGGTCAATGATTCGATGTACGACGTCGACCTTCACCTCTTCCATGGGATTGAGGCGCTCGAAGAGACAATGGAATCTGCGCTAGACGGCGGGCGCGCACTAAAGTTTTTAATCAGTCCCAAGTCGTTCTACCAAACGAATCCGGTGCAAGCGCACCGCCTCTATTCGGAGGCGCTTCGGGCCGCCGATTTGAAGGGCGGCGAAACCGTGTATGACCTCTACACGGGCACCGGGACCATTGCCCTGTTCATGGCGCAGGTAGCAGGAAAAGTAGTCGGTGTCGAAAGCGTGCGCGAAGCGATTGAAGCCGCATTCCGCAACGCGGAACGAAACGGCATCACCAACGCAACGTTTGAAGTTGGCGACATGCGGCGCGTATTCACGCCCGAATTTGTGGCGCGCCACGGAGCTCCTGACGTGGTTGTTGTGGATCCGCCCCGCGAAGGCATGCACCCCGCCGTCGTTGCAGAACTGGCTCGAATTCAAGCCCCAAAGCTGGTCTACGTATCCTGCAATCCGTCGACCCAGGCTCGCGACATCCAGACGCTGTCTGAAATCTATGAGGTGGTTCAAGTGCAGGGAGTAGACATGTTCCCACAAACGTTTCACGTGGAATCCGTGGTACTGCTGCGCGCAAAGTCCGCGGCGAACGCCTAATTTTAAGTCATGGGAGAACGCACGTTGATTTTGGACGATGCCCGAATGGCTCGCACGGTAGAGCGCATGGCTTGGCAGATTTTGGAACGTCATTCCGGTGCGGAACGCCTTGTCCTCGCAGGCATCCGTAATTCCGGGTACGCGCTTGCCGAACGCATTCAGGCGCACCTCAATCCAAGCGTAGCGACCGAACTCATCGACCTTGAGGTCAACAAGCGCGAACCTTCGTTGACCGACACCCGTTCGTCGGTAGATGTGGCTCAACTAGCTGGCGCCCACATTGTGGTGGTCGACGACGTGCTTAACTCGGGCGCAACGCTTCTGTACGGGGTCGCCCATTTTCTTACGGTACCGGTGGGACGTATCACCACGGTGGTGCTCATTGACCGCAACCACAAGCGTTATCCAGTGAAAGCCGACATCAAGGGGCTTTCGCTGAGCACCAGCCTTCACGAGCGCGTAGAGGTTGATTGGTCAGGACCCTGCGCGACCTATTTGGTCTGAATCCATTCTGTGAGTTGGGCGACCGCTTGGTCGGTGCTCAGCCGATCCACGGGAATTTTATATTCGGACTTGGCATAAAATGCCTGGCGCTCGAAGAGGTGCTTGGCGATGAACTCAGCCAAATCTTCTTCGGCTACGCCCGCGAGCAACGGACGTTTTGTGCCCCGCTTGCGGCTTGCTTGGAGCCGCTGGTGCAACCACCCCACCGAGGCCGACAGATACACAGTAGACCCGTGGGCACGCATCCAGTCGGCATTGTCGTAGTAGCAGGGTGTTCCGCCGCCGCAGGACAGGATTCCTTCGAATCCTTGGTGCTCCAGGAGCAACTGACGTTCCAGTTTTCGAAAGGCGAGCTCGCCGCGCTCCGCCATAAAGTCTGAAATTGCCATGCCCGATTCGTCGACAATGACGCGATCTAAGTCCCTAAATTCCAATCCTAATTCTTTGGAAACAGCCCGACCAATCGTCGATTTTCCCGAGCCCATATAGCCCCACAAGTACCAGGTTTTCATAGCGTGGCACAAAACTACGAGAAGACCTTTGGTTTTCGTTGGTTTTCGCTATATTTGCAGCCTCGTTCGCGAGACGACTCGATAGCTCAGCTGGTAGAGCAATACACTTTTAATGTATGGGTCCTGGGTTCGAATCCCAGTCGAGTCACAAAACGTTCTTCGCTTTAAAAGTGTCGCCCTGGTGGTGAAATTGGTAGACACGCCATCTTGAGGGGGTGGTGAGCTATGCTCGTGCTGGTTCGAGTCCAGTCCAGGGCACTTTTTTTTGGTCCGTTATTTGCGGACCGCAACAACATGAAGTTTTTAGGGTTATTATTTGCAGCTGCAGGGCTAATCCCTGCGGCTTCATGCCAGAATGCTGCCAAACCAATGAGCACGGAGTCCTTTCCTCTTACCCGCAGTGAAGCCGAGTGGCGCGCTGCGTTGACACCAGATCAATTCCGCATTTTACGCCAAAAGGGAACGGAGTACCCTGGAACCGGTAAGTACGACAAGCATTTTGAGCCCGGCACCTACGTGTGTGCAGGCTGCGGCACTGCGTTGTTCTCGAGCAGCAGCAAGTTCGATGCTCATTGCGGCTGGCCGAGCTTTGATGCGCAGCTCCCCGAGTCCAACGTAATGGAAAAGCCAGACTACAGCCACGGCATGGTCCGCACGGAGATTTTATGCAAAAACTGCGGCGGCCACCTTGGCCACGTTTTTGACGACGGACCGACTGCTACCGGGATTCGGTACTGCGTAAACAGCGCATCCATGGATTTTAAAGCCGAGAAAAAATGATGCGGATGTTCTTCATTGGATTCGCCTGCTTGGCGCTCGCGAGCTGCGAGACCGGCACCTACTGCACCGAAGAGTTCCGCAGCGTGGGTTTCACTTGGACTACTCCCCCGCTCCCCGCGCGGGTTATCACGGTGAATGTGCGCACTGGCGACACCTTAAGCGTGCTCGATCAGGGCTACGAGAACTTTTTTGCGGTCGCAGACGACGGCAACATGCCGGACCTGCGCCGAGAAGGCGACAGTCTGAGCGTCACCGTGTTGGACTCACTGGGCAGCGTGCGTGCGACAGCTTGGTACGTTGTGGGGCGAGACGATTGCCACATTCAGTTAATCTCCGGTCCAGAATTCCTGCCGTGAGGATTTGGAGGTTTGCAAATCCGTAGTATATTTGCACTCCCCAATGGGGCGCATAGCTCAGCTGGTTCAGAGCATCTGCCTTACAAGCAGAGGGTCCGGGGTTCGAATCCCTGTGCGCCCACCCCGAAAGCCGCCAATTTAGGCGGCTTTTTTTATTTCGTTTTTTCGCACTCGCCTCTAATTGGGTAACAAAAAAAAAGAGCTCTTTTCAGAGCTCCCTTAGCTTGGTTTGGCGATCAGAGTGGCCGACCTAATTACTTAGATACCGTGTAACCCTGTGCCTCGAGCCACTGAATGCGGGCATCGATTTCAGCTTGAGCGCGCTTGGCGATTTCTTTTTCGCAAGAGATGATCAAACCTTCGAGTTCTTCAACGTCAAATTTGCCCAAAAACTGGTTGCGGAAAACCGTTTTGAGGGTCTTGTTACCGTTTTGATTCTCGCGGAAGTGCTGTACGAGTTGAGATGGAGTCATATTGTAAATTATTAGTTGGTTAATAACCGGCTCAAATGTAGCAGAAATTATACCAAATTACTAATACAATTAGGCTAGAATTTTAAACTTTTTTCAAAGGCCATTTCGAGTCGCTCGTGCGGCAGAAAACCTCGTTCCAATTCTGCGGCAAACGGAATGGGCAAATCAGCGCTAGAGACCACCTCAATTGGTGCATCCAGCGACATGAAGCAGCGCGACTGCAGTTCGGCAGCAACGGAACTACCTATGCTTCCAAGGAAGGTATCTTCCTGCACTACGATACAGCGTCCGGTCTTACGCACCGATTCTTCGAGCGTCGGCCAGTCAATTGGGCGCAGCGAAACGAGGTCTATTAATTCGACCGAAACATTGGGGTTGCGTTTCATCCAATCCTGTACCCAATGAACCGCCCAACCGTAGGCAATAACGCTAAGGTCGCTACCCGCTGCAACGTGCACCGCTCGGTCCAAGGGCAAACTGTAGTATTCTGGCGCCACTTCTCCCTCAATCGAACGGTAGAGGTTTTTGTGCTCAAAAAACAGTACGGGATTTGGATCTTCAAACGCGCTCAAAAGCAAGCCTTTGGCTTGGGCCGGATTCGACGGGTACACCACCTTCAGTCCGGGGACACGGGCAAACCAAGCTTCCGTAGACTGGCTATGAAACGGTCCGGCAACCACGCCTGCGCCCGTAGGCATGCGAATCACCAAATCAG
>Ga0315907_10001676_pt1 | contig 29574 bp, 29 predicted proteins | sample LakEriMetagenome_3_FD_203525 | JGI IMG/M metagenome (GOLD analysis project Ga0315907, IMG submission 203525) | Freshwater fungal communities from buoy surface, Lake Erie, Ohio, United States - Buoy 12 MA123 | ecosystem: Environmental > Aquatic > Freshwater > Lake > Lake biofilm | place: USA...
TAACTTAGGGTTGGATATCACTCATTTCAGCAATGCCGCATGGAAAGTGCCAAATTTTGGAATTAATATGCCCTTCCTATCGGTTGGGTACGCCAGAGCACTAAACTCAGTACTTTATTTTGATTCATATGAGGGTGATGTAATGACCCCAATGAGTTTGCCTTATGACCGTTGGTTGTACAGCGCTACAGCAATTTTAAGTGCGAAACAAATGATGCCCATTGGTGGACGAAGGTATCCGGTTTATGCACTAAATCTATCGGCGAAGCATTTTTTTGGTCATAAAGCAGGACTTGAATTAGCTTTAGATTTAATATCCAAGCAAGCCATATTGGATTACCAGCCCTATATCGTAAAATCGCAGCTCGATATTTTACAAGTTGGTGCATATGCCGCCTATTTAGTTCCCTTAGATCGGTTTCATTTTGTGTTTGGCATGGGTGCGTATTTGCGCGATAAGTTTAGTCCGGAAGACCCTTTGTATCACCGCATTGGTGCACGGTATTATCTCAAGAATGGATTGCTATTGAATCTTACCTTGAAAACCCATTGGGCCAGGGCAGATTACTTGGAGTATGGGATCGGATACACCTTCAATTATAAAACCAAATGAAGCCATTTAATCTCATGATTTTGATTGCTTTAGCGTTTTCATGTAGAAAACCTGAAGAACGAGCGTGTTTCAAGAAGTCAGGTGAAATGGCGATTAAGGTCTATGAATTTGGCACCTTTAATCAGTTGCATTTAAAAGAGCATCTTATATACAAATTGATTCAAGATTCAACCAATAAGGTTCTTGTTCGAGGGGGGAATAATTTGTTGAATTTTGTAGAGGTGATGGCTGAAAATGGGGTGCTTACTGTGGAGAACAAAAATCGATGTAATTATTTAAGGTCCTATGAAATTCCGGAAGTTGAAATTCATTACACAAAGCTCATCAATATTTTGTTTGAAGGAACAGAGCGCCTCTATAACGAGGATACCTTGATTACCGATTATTTAACCTTAACACTTCGTGACGGTGCCGGACATATGAACTTGAACGTTAAAGCAATGGACATAAACGCCATCAACACACACGGTTGGGGTAGCTTAACTTTGAGGGGCGAAACACAATCACTCCGTGGTAATCTCATGGGGGATGGGACCTTTGATTTTAGTCAGCTTGTGGCTACCAATCAGGTGAAGTTGATTACTTCATCTTCCATGAACCAAGAGGTAAGGGCTCAGGGAATTCCTCTGAGTGTAGAATTGAATGGGATCGGGAATGTGTATTACTATGGCACGCCCTCTGTAATCAACAAGGTTCAATACGGGACAGGTCAATTAATTAAAATGTAACAATGGAATTTTTACAATATTTTTCGGTGTTTGAATCGTTGGTGCTGTTTTCCTTCCTTGCGATTATTGGATTGGGGTTTGTTTTTATCCGGAAACGTGCAAAGCGCCCCTTACACGATGATGCCATGTTAGATGCAGATATGGACGATCATTCTGAAGGGTGGTTGAGAAGATTGTGGAATAACTTTTTAAATTTCTTTTAATGAAAATAATTTCTTTTAACGTCAACGGCATTCGTGCCATAACAGGTAAGTCGTTTATTCAAGACATGACGGCCTTGCAGCCTGATGTCATTTGTTTGCAAGAAACAAAAGCTACGGTGGAACAGGTGAAAGAAGCTTTATTGCCGCTGGGTTCTTATCACGTTTTTGCCAATGAGGCAGAACGAAAAGGCTATTCCGGTACAGCGATAATCACCAAAGAAAAACCATTGCATATTGCGTATGACATGCAGGTGCCCGATCATGACCACGAAGGCCGCGTGGTCTGCGCTGAATACGCTTCTTTTTATTTGGTTACGGTCTATGTGCCAAATTCCGGTAATGAGTTGGCTCGTTTGCCTTATCGTCAGAGCTGGGACCGGGATTTTTTAAATTATTTAAAAGCCTTAGAGCAGACAAAACCCGTAGTGGTTTGTGGTGATTTTAATGTGGCGCATCGTGCCATTGACTTAGCTCGTCCAAAGGAAAATTATAACAAGTCTGCTGGGTTTATGCAAGAGGAAATAGACGGGATGAACGCCTATGAAACGGCGGGACTGATCGATACTTATCGGCACATGCATCCGGAGCGTGCAGAATATTCTTGGTGGAGTTATCGTGCGGGCGCTCGAGAAAAAAATATAGGCTGGAGAATTGATTATTTCTTGATGTCGAAAGCGTTTTTACCTCAGCTGAAATCTGCGTCTATCTTAACTCAAGTCTTCGGTTCAGACCATTGTCCAGTGCAGATTGAATTATCCCTTTGAGGATAACATCCAATCCACTGTTTTTTGTATTCCTTCCTGAATGGAAACGCTTGGAGTATAACCGAGGTTGGTCTTAATCTTCTCAATCGACGCTAACGAGTGTGGGATATCGCCCTTGCGAAAGGGTCCGTAACTTACTTCATTCAGGGTAAGCTCTGGCTTGCGCATCGCGATGGCTTCTGTTACCAATGCGGCCAATTCGTTGAGGCTGGTGCTTGAGCCATAGGCTACGTTGTAAATCTGATTATCGGCATCTGCCTGCGTGTTTTCGATCGCGCGAAGCGTAGCGTCAATTACGTTTTCAATGTGTGTGAAGTCTCTGGTATTGGTGCCGTCTCCGTTGATGGTGGGTGCTTCGCCATCTAAAAATTGCTGAATGAATTTAGGGATGACTGCAGCGTACGCACCGTGCGGGTCTTGTCGCTTGCCAAAGACATTAAAATACCTCAAACCAATGTAGGATAATCCGTAGTTTAAGGCATAAACATGCGCATAGAGTTCGTTGACGTATTTTCCCACAGCATAGGGAGATAAGGGTTTTCCGATAATGTCCTCCACTTTCGGTAGCGAGGCGGAGTCACCATAGGTTGAAGAACTTGCTGCGAAAATAAAGCGCTTAACATCGAGTTCTTTTGCGGTATGAATAACGTTGAGAAATCCATCAATGTTAATGCTGTTGGTGGTTAATGGATCGTTAATGGATCGGGGAACAGACCCTAGGGCGGCAAGATGAGCCACCACGTAACATCCACTCATAGCCTCCTTGCAGGCCTCAAGATCGCGAATATCGGAATTATAAAAGGTGAATTTTGGGTGAACAATCAAATGGCTAATGTTGCTGTATTTTCCTGTCAATAAATTATCCATGCAATGCACTTCGTAGTTGCGTTCGAGCAAGGCATCACACAAATTTGACCCAATAAATCCAGCACCCCCGGTAACCAATATCTTCATTCAACGGCCTTTTGTTCAAAACAAAGGTAGTTATTTCAAATACAATCCCCGACAAACATGTAAATTTGACGCCTGCAATGGATCACTTAAAAGACACGTATCGTCACCAAGGTAAACGAAAGTTATTGGTGGAGGAATTAGGGAAGATGGGAATAAAGGACCAACGTGTCCTAAATGCATTCAATGCGGTTCCCCGTCATTTTTTCATGGATTTGGCCTTGGATGATTTAGCCTACACGAACGGCGCATTTCATATCGGTTCGGGGCAAACGATTTCACACCCGTATACCGTTGCTTTTCAAACGGAATTGATTGAGTTAACACCAAAATTGAAAGTGCTGGAGATTGGCACAGGGTCGGGATTTCAAACGTGTATTTTGTGTGAGTTGGGTGCTCGCGTGTACTCCATTGAACGCCATCAGGATTTACATGTTAAAGCATCACAACTTATAAAGCATTTAAAGTACGACCCACGGTTGAAATATGGCGATGGATACCAAGGTTGGCCAAGTTATGCGCCCTTTGATCGTATTTTAGTCACCTGTGGTGCGCCGGATGTTCCTGAAGAATTACTTAAGCAATTAGCAATCGGAGGAATCATGGTCATTCCAGTAGGTGAGGGAGAAGAACAACGGATGTTGCGAATAAAAAGAACCAGTGAAGTTGATTTTACCTCGGAAGAATTAGGTATCTTTAAATTCGTACCCATGCTTGAACGTCGGGTAGACATAAAAGACACAAAGCGATGAGAATTCTAATTGCGGAAGATGATCGAGCCATTCGTAGAGCCATTCGAGAAATTCTTGAAATGGAAGGGCATACAGTGGATGAAGCGGAAGATGGCTTAGAGGCCTTGAATAAATTCGAGGGCATCAGTTACGATGTGCTTTTCTGTGATATTAAAATGCCTAAAATGGACGGGTTAGCATTAATGCAGTCCTTAAAAGAAGAGGGCCACCACGCGGAAATTATTGTCATGTCAGGCCATGGAAACATTGAAATGGCAGTCAAAGCGCTTCGCTTAGGAGCGTATGACTTTATCGAAAAACCATTGAACTTAAACCGTATTTTGGTTGCAATTAACCACCTGAAAGAAAAAGGCCAATTGCTTCAGTCCAACGCGGCGCTGAGAACGAGCATTAAAAAAATCAAGGGAAATGGAATTATTGGTAATTCTCCTCAAATCCTAGAGATTCAAACGATGATTTCAAAGGTGGCACCATCCGATGCAAGGGTTTTAATTACTGGGCCAAACGGAAGCGGTAAGGAGCTCGTAGCCAGGAGCCTTCACGACCAATCGAATCGGAATAAAGCGCCATTTATTGAAGTGAACTGTGCTGCAATTCCATCTGAACTTATTGAAAGTGAGCTGTTTGGGCATGAAAAAGGCGCCTTTACAAGTGCCGTAAAAGATAAAAAAGGAAAGTTCGAACTGGCCTCAGGAGGAACCTTATTTCTAGATGAAATCGGTGATATGTCTCCCAGTGCTCAAGCTAAAGTCTTGCGCGCACTCCAGGAAAATGTAATTCAGCGTGTAGGCGGTGAAAAAGACATTAAGGTGGATTGTAGGGTTATTTGTGCCACCAATAAAGACCTAAGAAAAGAAATTAACGAAGGAAGGTTTAGGGAGGATTTGTTTCATCGCCTTTCCGTTATTCCTATTCATGTTCCGAGTTTAAACGATCGTAAAGCAGACATTCCAATGCTTGTAGCTTATTTCTTGGGAATGATTTGTCAAGAACAAGGAATTAAATTAAAGCCCATTCAAGAGGCAGCAATCCAGGCGCTTCAGGATGTTAATTGGACCGGTAATATTCGTGAATTACGAAATGTATTGGAGCGCTTAGTAATTTTGTGCGACGATGAAATTAATAAAGAGGATGTGGTTCGTTACGCGAATCCAACATAAATTATATGAGTATGAAAATTGATGTAAAAGCGATTATTCCGCATGCAGTAGCCTTATTGGTGTTTGTTGTTTTTTCCGCAGGGTATTTTCATCCGGTGATCTTTGATGGAAAGCAATTAAAGCAGTCCGATGTTAAGCAATACCAAGGAGCGGCCAAAGAAATCACCGATTATCGCACAGTCAATGGCGAGGAGGCCTTGTGGACCAACGGAATGTTTAGCGGCATGCCGGCCTATCAGATCAGCGTTGTTCATCATGGGAATTTAATGAATCAAGTGGCCACCGTCTTGCGTTTGGGCTTAACCGCACCCGTAGGGGTAATGTTTGTTACCATGCTCGGATTTTACATCCTCGGTATGTGTCTTCGCATCAATCCTTGGATTGCGGCCATCGGGGCGATTGCCTTTGGCTTTGCCTCGTTTAATATTTTGTATCTAGGTGCGGGTCACATTACCAAAGTAAATGCGGTATCTTTTATGGCGCCAACCCTTGGCGGCTTGTTGCTTGCGACCCGCGGTAAATGGCTATGGGGGAGCGTGGTATTCGCGTTCTTCCTTTCCTTAAATATTAGTGCAAACCACTTGCAAATCACGTATTACCTGTTTATTCTTTTAGGGGTAATCGCATTGGGTGAAGGGATCCGGTTGATCGTAGAGAAAAAGTACAGTGATTTAGCAAAGATTGTGGGTGCACTCGTTGTCGCTACCGGATTGGCTATTTTACCTTCAGCGAGTAATTTAATGACCACCTATGAATATTCTAAATACTCAACGCGTGGTGATTCGGACATTACGGTGGCGCCGAAAGGTACAGATAAGGCCGCCAAGGCCAAGTCGGGTTTGGATAAAAGCTACATTCTTGAGTATAATTTCGGACCCATGGAAGCCCTTTCTTTGTTCATCCCAAATGCTAAAGGTGGTGCAGGTGGCTACATTGGTAATAATGAGTCTGCGATGGAAAGCATTGAGGATCCAACGTATTATGATCAAATCGCTCAATCCAATCACTATTGGGGTGGCCAATTATTCAGTGGAGGAGCAATCTACGTAGGGGCAGTGGCCTTCTTTTTATTTTTGGTAGGACTGTTTCTGGTAAAAGACACCCTGCGGTTTCCAGTACTTGCGCTCTCCCTGTTGTGTGTATTGTTGGCGTCAAAAACTGGAGGACTTAACTTTTGGTTTATTGACCATTTTCCGATGTACAATAAATTTCGGGATTCAAAAATGATACTTGTAATCTTACAGTTACTCATACCTATGATGGCGGTTTTGTTGTTAGATCGCCTTTGGAAGTCGGAAGAATTGCAGGGAACCCGTAAATTTCACTTCGGTGTCTTGGGTGGTGTCGTTGCTTTAGGGTTCGTTTTATATGCCATGCCAAGCATTTCAGGTGATTTTATCACCACTGAAGAACTCAAGCAGTTTAGTGATTATGCTAAACAATCCAAGGATCCGTCACAGTTAACCATGATAGAAGGGCTGAAAGGAGAGCTAAAAAATGTTCGTCAAGCCATTTATAAGGCGGATGCAGGTCGGACCTTGCTGTTTTTTATTGGAACTGGGGTGGCGATTTTATTGGCTTTCTATAAAGTGAATCGGTGGGTTTGGTTAGGCTTGATTGGTGTTTTTGTAGCGGTGGATGAAATCAATGTGGATTTGAGGTATTTAAATGCAGATCCGATAGAAGAAATGTCCGAGGAATTAGCAAAGTATGAAGATCGAAGTGCGGGACAGATTCCCTACATGCCAGAGAAATCAGATGCATTTATTTTGACAAAAGAGGCGGGGCTCCTCCCATCATACAATTCCTTGGTAAAGGAAGTAAGAGCAACCTACGATCAAGAGGGATTGTATGCTGACCAACCTACGGAGCTTATCGAGATGATGGCTGGATTTACGGCCCTACAGCTTCATTCGAATTATCGCGTATTTACCTTTGAAAATCCATTTAACGAGACCATGACCAGTTATTTTCATAAGTCTATTGGTGGATATCACGGGGCAAAGGTGAAGCGTTACCAACAGTTAGTCGATTTTTATATCCAAGATGAAATGCAAAAAGCGAATGGTGCCATTAGTGCTGTAAAAATGGCTAAGTTGCAAACCTATGCACGAACGATGGAGATTCCTCAGGACAAGGCAAAAGAAATCTTTGATACCATTTCTGTAGCTGGCGGACAATTATCGGATACCTGTCAGATTTTGAACATGTTGAACGCTAAGTATGTAGTGTTGACCAGGACAGATGAACCAATGATTAATCCTCACGCGAATGGCAATGTGTGGTTTGTGAACCAAGTTGCCAAGGTGAATTCTGCGAATGAAGAATTGCTTGGATTGGGTAAAATCAACACCAAGAATCAATCAATAGTTGATGTAAGCCATGCGAACATTCCCGTTTCTGCGACTTATGCTACAGATTCCTCTGATGTCATTGCTATGACCAAATATGCAACGAAAGAAATCACCTATCAAAGTAATGCTAGTCACAAAGGATTTGCTGTCTTTAGCGAAATTTATTACCCCGAAGGTTGGGTGTGTACAATTGACGGTAAGGAGGTTCCTTACGCGCGCGTCAATTATGTACTTCGAGGATTGGAGATTCCTGCTGGAAAACATCAAATCGTATGGAAGTTCCAACCGTCTTCGTTTATTGCCGGTACGACCTATTCAATGATTGGATCCCTGATGTTAATCTTGGCCTTTTTGGGAGTGGGAGCAATTCAGCTTAGAAAAAAAGAAAAAATTCAGGAAGCTTAAAACGGGGCTTCTAATTCTCGCTTTTCAGCCAACCAACGTCTAAATTCTTTGAGGGAGTAGCCCAGCTCTTCAAATTCTTTCTCAAACCATTTACACGCATAGTGGGCTTGCTCAACATCGGCACGGTCTTTCAGAAAAACCTCAAGTTTCCCAATAATATTAGCCAAATGTGAAATGTTAAAGATGTGCTCCTTGTGTAGGGACAAGCGTTCTGATTTGTCGGTGTAGCAGTAGGTTTCGAAAATGAATTCATCAAAGCGTCTCCATTTATCGTGTTTGCTGAAAATATACATGTAGTCCATGGGTATAAATTTTAAGGGTTATTAAGGCATTAGGGTTTCATCGAGATTCGCAGTATTCAAAAACAAGCGGCGTAGGGTTTGACCTTCCTCACTGGTTCTTTTTTCCATGTCAAAGCCATGATATTGCTCTTTTAAGTGTTGAATGAGTTCCTTGAGGCTTGCGACAATCTTTTGGTAGTTTCTTTTCTCTTTCACAATTTCAGCATAATTCTTTTCTTTGATGAGTTTATGAATGTGTAATTCGCGATCCTTCAAAACACGCAGCGAGCGCAAGGCCTGTAGGTGGGCACTGTGGGAAATTTCTATGGGGTTCATTGGTTGTATATTAATTGTTAGACATGACTTGATCTCCCGCGTGTGGTATCGTCATCCAGTTAGAGAAATCAATGTTGTAAAAATTGAAAAAGGTTCCCGGTGCTTCCTTTTCAATGATATCAATTTTGCGGGTGCTTTTAGGAAGTGCAGGGAAAAGTAGGGTATAGCGTAAATATTCACCACATCGGTTGAAATAGTGCTTGGTCGGGGCAATCGGAATGTTAATGGCCTGAATTAATGTGTACTTGGTTTCAGATCCTACCGGTCGTATAAAACTATTGCTTTCCAACTGTACCCAACCGCCGTTGATGTAATAGCAGGGGGCTTTGTATATAAAGTCGATACGGGTATATTCATCCGTACATTCAATGCACTTAATCGCATGCGAATTTTTGTAATTGGTGCCAACAGGGTTGTATAATACAATGCCTTCTTGTTGCTTTTCTTGGATAGTTTTTTCTCTTGTTTTTTCAATTTCTGTTTCCATAGGTTAAATTTTGAACAAAGATGCAACAAGAAAATAATTCGTGAAATAATACCCCGTATGGTATTTACGGTGTGTAAAAAAAACTTATATTTGAAAAAAAATAGCCATGCCAATCGGAAAAAACGCCATGTTGAGGTGCTTGATTATAGATCAAGTGATTTCGGAGCACCACTCTTATAAGCCAACGATGAAACGCATTATTGAGGTGTGCAAGGAGCAAGGTATTGATATTTCCCATGAAACGATCCAGAAAGACATCAAGATGATGAAGAAGGATCGGCCTAATGGTTTTGGAGCGCCAATCAAGTTTGATTTTCAGCAGCAAGAGTATATGTATACAGACCCTAATTTTACGATCAATGGGGTTAAATTAACCCGGGAAGATGCTTCCGTACTCGAGGAGTCCTTGGTCTTAATTAAATGCATGCTTCGAACAGAATTGGGTGATAAATTGCGTCATGCCATGGAAAAGGTATTGTCCACCTCAATAGAGGAAGTAGATTTTAATGAACGGTATCCCATTTTAAAAACCATGGAACCTCCGCGCTCTAGAGGTTATGAGTTTATGGATCTATTACTGGAGTGCTGTAAGGTTGGAATCCCAATTTCTTTTGTGCATTATTCGTACAAGAACGAAGTATTCAAGCCTGTGGTGCTTCACCCATACGTGGTTCGCGAATTTGAAAATCGATGGTATGTGTTTGGTTATAGCGAAAAACACGATGCCTATCGTTCTTTTGGCCTAGATCGAATCTATGAACCAATAAAGCTAGACCTCCATTATAAAAAAGGAAATACAAAGCAAATTCTGAGTTTTTTGAACGACATGTATGGGGTGTTCCCATTAACCACCGAAGAGCCAATTCCAGTGGTATTAAGAGCAGATCGGTTAACTACAAAATTTCTATCGGCGTATCCGATTCATATTTCTCAAGTCGTTGAAAAATATGATTTGGGATCATCGGAAATCACCTTGACCCTTATCCCAACGATGGAGTTAATCCAATTGGTTAGGTCATATGGACAAAGTTTAAAGGTAGTAGAACCTAAATGGTTGGTGGAATTAATTAGAAATACAAGGAAAGATGAATTTAGAAGATAAAACACTCGTTTGGCATGTTGATGCACATCGATTTAATTTGCAATTACTCCGTGTAATATTAAATGAACGGACAACACGTTTAGACTTAGGTTACCAAACCACGGATTATTACATCCGTGGTGGATGGATTAATATTTACCCGGAAACACACCTAGTGACAAGTGCTTCAACACGAAAAATGCGCATGCAGGATCAATTAGGAATTGTGACGGCACCCGATAAATTCTACTTTAAATCTCGGGCAGATTGGCATTTTTTCTCCTTGTTTTTTGCACCATTGCCATTCCAAGACCAAACCATTTCATTGGTGGAATTTGAGAATCCAGATCCTACTAATTTTAATATCAAGGATATTGAGTTGCTATACAAAAATGCAATTAAACAAAGAAAATCATAAGAGTCAATTTAATGAACTCATTTATCTACAAGGTTTTCTCTGGTATGAGTTTTACTAATTCTTCTAAAATCACACTATGTTGAGACATTAAGCTCATATCTTTTAATGAAATTGTTAAAGTGTCATTGCTTTTCAAATGGATCAAAATCTCTATTATTTCTGGGGACTCTTCATCGCTTTCATATTTTTTTGAATATCCCAATATTTCATCTATTTTGATAGTTTTAGTTGTTGAAATATCATTATCAAACCATTGTATTTTTTCTTGTGACAAATACAAATAATCTTTGCGATTTGAGACCAATCTTTTAATAGCTAATATCAACTGAATAATTATAGCAATAGTAAAAATAGCGCCAAGCCCATATAAAATATAATATGGCCATGATGTGTTAATCTCGTGGTTTTCTGGAGTCATAAATGCGCTAAGAGTAAAAAGGAAAATGCCTGAAAACATAAGAGAAATTTTAATTATACTCACCAACGAATGGTGATTAAACAATATTTCATTATCTCCTTGTTGATATATGTCAAACGAAAGAACAGACGATTTTTCGGACATTATCCCCGAAATACCCAAATTGAATCCTAAAACCATCAAGAGTTTATTTCTTGCAAATAAAGGTTCTTCTGCAAAACTTCCTACACCAGTATACTTAATAAGTACTAATAAAATTAGTGTAAGGAAAATTAGTATTAAAGGTAAAATGTATAAGCTGCTTTTGTCAATAAATTTGGATTTAGAATTAATTAATTTCATAATTATTTATTTTTAGTAAATTCAAATTTAATTATTAATCTATTGGGATACACAAATCTAAAAACTTACACCCCAACTCACATAAATTGCCACATGAATTCCAACGCCTGTACTGAATATATAATCGCTATTCGGTTTTTGTCGGCGCATGCCGATTGAGGCGGTGGGTAACACCCCGACGATATCCCCATTCAAGTAGCCAACAGCGCCCAAAGTGGCCTCTAAGGGGTATTTATTTTGTCCTGTTAGGATTCCGTAGCGTGAAAAAACAGAGGCGCTTTCACCTTACCAATACCCTACAGCACCAACCCCAACATCTACAAATTTGGTGAGTTTTGGTAAAAATCGTTCTCCTTGGAACATCGGTTCGTAAAAAATCACTGCAGGCACATAAAATGCTACAATTCCACCGGGGCCAATGCTAAATTTATTGAATTATTTAGCATTTTAGGCTTGATGCTATCTCCTGGTGTGGCTTGTCCTAAGGAATTTATAATTCAAAGTTAACTACACAAGTTGCAGCGTAACCGTATTTTTTGATTCCGATGCATAGGTGGTATATATTATTTGAGTTTGTCTAAATTAATTATTCTTCAAAACCGGAATTTGAATTCCAATTAATTTTTGAATGTCACGTACATAGGCCCGTTCGTCTTGGTCGCAAAAAGAAATTGCTCTTCCACTGGCGCCCGCTCTTCCGGTTCGACCGATTCGGTGAACATAGGTTTCCGGGATGTTTGGTATGTCGTAGTTAATCACTAATTCCAATTCGTCGATGTCAATACCCCGCGCCGCTATATCGGTTGCAACCAATACCCGAAGCTTGTTATTTTTAAATCCGTTCAAGGCATTTTGTCGTGCATTTTGTGATTTGTTCCCGTGAATTGCCGCCGCGGTTATTTGTGCTTTTGCAAGTATTTTAACAATGCGATCTGCCCCATGCTTGGTTCGTGTAAAAACTAAAATCGAGGGTGTGTGGTCTTCGTTCAATAGCTGTAATAATAAATCCTTTTTCTCTGCGGTATTCACATAGTATAAGCCCTGTTGTATGGTTTCTGCCGTAGAAGATACTGGTGTAACAATTACCTGTTCAGGATCCGTTAAGATGGTGCTTGCTAAGACTTTTATTTCTTTCGGCATGGTGGCGGAGAAAAACAAGGTTTGGCGTTGCGCGGGGATGAGTTTAATGACGCGTTTCACGTCGTGTATAAATCCCATGTCTAGCATGCGATCGGCTTCATCCAAGACGAAAATCTCAAGATGCCTTAAATCAACAAAGCCTTGTTGCACCAAATCCAATAAACGACCCGGTGTAGCTACTAAAATATCAACCCCATTTTTCAGTTGATTTACCTGTCCGTGTTGACTTACACCACCAAAGATCACGGCATGACGGTGATCCAGTTCTTTTCCATAGGCCTTGATGTTGTCTTCGATTTGAATCGCAAGTTCACGGGTTGGTGTTAGGATTAAGGTGCGTATGCGTCGCCTGCCTTCAGGACGCTGGTTAAGGGTGAGTTGTTGTAAGATTGGGATGGCAAATGCTGCCGTTTTTCCCGTTCCAGTTTGTGCACACCCCATTATATCAGTTCCAGAAAGGATAATTGGAATGGCTTTTTCTTGAATTGGAGTTGGCGTGGTATACCCCACGTGGTTTAGCGCATTTAATATCGGCGCAATCAGATTGAGTTCTAAAAATGTCATAATGTAATTTAGGCTATTCAGCCGAATGTATGGAACTGTCGCTCCGTGTGTTAAATTTAAAATAAGGCGATGAGTTGGTACTATTCAAAATCATCTAGGGTAATACGCGCTCCTAAACTTAGGTCGCGTTTAACAGTTTTTCCAATAATATCTCCTAAATGCATGGGATGTAGGCTATATCCAGGACGAACCGATTTGATCATACCAGCTGAAATTATACTTCCTTTGGTTATGAATTGAGTAGGGTAGAGTGAACGCGAAAAAACACGACCAGCCGCTTGTTTTGGGGTTAAGTCATAACTTGAATGACCAAGTGCTTGCTCGGTTAAACGTACCTCTCGAACTAATTGAGTAAATTCCGTTTCATCCAAAGAAAATGCAGCATCGGGTCCTCCAATTTCATGCGATAAAATGAAGTGTTTTTCAATTACACGTGCGCCCAGGGTAGTTGCAATCACAGGGACTAAATGACCTGGCGTATGATCCGATAAACCTACAGATACTGGAAAATCCTCCTTAAATCGAACCATGAGCGATAAGTTGGCCTCTTCAATCGGAGCAGGGTAGGAAGAAGTACACTTTAACAAGGTGAGGTCTGTATTTCCCTGACGTAAACATGCATCTACGGCCCGTTCAATATCCACTTTTTCAGCAATTCCTGTGGACATGATGATGGGTTTCCCTTTAGAAGCCACGTATTCAATCAAGGGAATGTCGGTTATTTCAAAAGATGCAATTTTATATAAGGGACATCCCAAGTCCTCTAAAAAATCAACGGCTGACGGATCGAATGGAGAAGAAAAACAAACTAGACCTTCATCTGCTGCTGCCTTGAATATACGCTCATGCCATTCCCACGGGGTGAACGCTTCCAGGTAAAGGTCATGTAAATATTGGCCATCCCAAAGCGTACCACCATCAATTTTAAAATCGGGTTGATCGCATTTAAGGGTTATTGTATCTGCCGTATAGGTCTGCAGTTTTATGGCATCTGCTCCGGCGCGTTTTGCTGCTTTTACCGTTTCTAAGGCTACTTCAAGACTGCCGTTATGGTTGGCGGAAAGCTCGGCGATAATAAAAACTCGGTCTGAAGGAAGCTGGAACATTAAAGGCTCTTTTGGTAACGAATTCGATCGCTAAGCACCTCAGCATCGTATCCTAATTTTACAAAGATAGCACTTGAAGATGAATTTTCAGGCATAACTTCACCAATTAAGGTTTTGATACCCGATTGTTTTGCCGCGTCTTGACCTAATACCAAGAGCGCAATTCCCCATCCTTTACCATGAAATTCCGGAAAAATATAATAGCTTTAATTCTGGTTCAAGCCATTGAATTAAATAGATTAAAAAGGTACTTAGTAAAGTGTTGAGCTTGATTTTAAAGTTTCCGTTTTACATGTTTGAAAATTGATAGCATGTGGTCAAACTCTTTATGCAGTATTTGTTTTGTCAATTTATCTTTGCCCTGAAAGCTGTTTTTCGGATCTTTAAAAAATTAAAAAATCCGAAGATGGGTATTCAATTTGAAGTATATCTTCGTTCATTTTCCTTAATTTGATTAATTTCAGATTCCAAAAAGAATTTCGGATTGAAACAACTAACCAAAATTCTATCTTCATTTTTATTGTCGACAAGATAAAATCCCTTAAGACGCCCTTCAATGATCCATCCTGCTTTGGTGTAAGCTTTTATTGAGGCAATATTGGACGCATACATGCCACCATAAAGTTTACGGATATTGAATTTCTCGAATGCTATTTTATTCCCTAATTTAATTGCTTCGACTGAGATGCCTTTTCCTAAATAATTTCTATCTCCTATTAAAGCTACAAGATCTGATATTTTATGATTTAAATTAATTGGTCCAATTTTGATAGTTCCAATAAGATTATTCAACTCATTAGTATAAATCCCAAAGGTGAATAGATTGCCAGTCTTTTTACCTTCTTCTATGGATGACACCAATTTTTCTCTCGTGATTTTATTTCGCGAATTCGTATAATATTTCATCAATTCATCATCATTAAACCATTCCATTACAGTTTGATCTAGATCTTTCAAATTAATTTCTTTTAAATAAATCTTATCTCCATTATATATTTCCATAATTATTTTTTTTGGAATGAATTACAACATCTATCAATTTGTCATTAAACAAGTAATGATTTTTAAGTCGTGCTTCTTCAATATATTTTGATATTTCCAAAGCTTTATATAAATGAGGTCTCAAGTCAAAAGCATAGGTAGCTAATCTATGAAACTTCAAATCTGTAAAGGCCACTTTTTCAAGTAAATGTAAAAAAATAACCCAGTTTTTTTCAAAATCTAAAGCTTCCAATTCTGTGGCCATAATAAAGGATACCTCCGCTTCCTTACTTTGCCAATTAATATGAACTAATCCTCCATATCCGATACATTTTTCGTTTTGTATAAAAGAAAATAATATTTGGACTGGTAGTCTTTCATTGAAGGAGGGAAGAATAATACGTTGAAAGTACGATTCTTGGTCCTTTTCAGTGAGTAATTTATCTTGACGCAAATGATACATTTGATCATTTCGCCATTTCATAATATCCAAACGGTCTTCGTAGCGTATAGGAATAATTGCGTATTCATCCTTTCTAAATTCTTGTTTTTGTAAACATTTATAGCGCTCCATATCTATTCAATTTTTGAACCGGTGATTTCATTACTTTGGTAATGCCTTTTGATTTAAATCATAATAATCAGGCATCATTCCAATCGTGTTGTATGTGTAAATTAAGATAGTTCATTCCCAATCTTTTGGATTATTGCGTTCGTGATTACCTGGTGTCCGTTTGAATTTAAGTGATGAAAATCGCTCATTAGGTCGTTTGAGGTAAGTTCCTTTATATCGATGATTCGTTCTGCAGGGAGGAGCTGGTTGAATCGTGCAATGTTTTTTGATACTCCCGGTAACCGTTGCTCATAAGCAGGTGAAGCCGGAAGGATTGGGATGTACCATACTGGACAAGCAAAGGAAGCATCGAATTTATCTACAAACTGCTTAAAGGTGTTCGGTTTAGTATATGTTATGTTGCGCAGACCTCGAATAAAATTAGTGTTTAATGCGTTGAGTAGCACCTTACCTAATACGGGGGTGGCTTGAAGTAGTTTTACTTCCCATTGCCGTGCGAAGCGTGGTGCACAATCAACGATTCCACTTTGAATAATAACCAAATCAAAATATCCCGTATTTCCGAAATAAAAGGATTGCTTATACAACGTTTTTATGGTCGCACCTCCAATGGCCGACAAACACACTTCATGACCTAGCTTCCGCAAACGTTCTGGCCACGTATCATTGTGGGGACAAACTTCAGGTGTTGATCTAGGTAAACTTAAGGAATCGGTGAAAATTAAAATCCTCATAATTTAATTCGCGTGTGGATATTAAGCAAATCAATTAACGCTTGGTCGGTTTTGTATTTTAAGGTCAGGTGTGAGTTTAAAGCAGCAATTTCTGGATGATGATCTAAGTAGGTTATTACATCCCGCAAGGTATATTCGGAGCCTGCTAAGGAGACAACATCCTTGTGGATTTTATTAAATAAGGTTAAATCTTCTTCATAATCCAAGGTGAGTCTGTAGGGACGAACAAAGAGTTCAGGCAGTTCAACTTTATGAATGCGCACATGGTCTGGATTGTTTTGAAAATACCAGGTCATGTATTCTGAGTATTCGGCATTGGGGAAATAGGCCTTAATACGTTTTAAACAAGAGACATTAAAAATTTCAAGGTTAACGCCCACAGCTGCATCGGTGCCAACCGTGTACTCAGCGCCTGATTTAAAGTGCTCTTCTAGGAGATACGAACAAATTTCATCAGCTACAAAAGGCATGTCGGCCGTAATTCGGACCACTACATCTAAATCGTATGCGTCGCAGACATCAATATAACGTTTCATAACATCCTCAGGATGACCTCGATAAAAACCAACCCTTGCGTCAAAGGTATGATTCTCCAGAATTTTATCTTGTTCTTCGGTGGATGTGGCTAAGATTACTTGGTGGATTCCCTTAAATTTTAACGCGTTACGCAAGCAAAATTGAACGGAAGGTAAATCGCCAATAGGAAGCAGAGCTTTTTCTTTCAAGCGGGAAGATTTCATACGACACGCCACAATCACTCCGACCTTAGCGGGTTTGAAATCGTCAGCACGAAGGGTGTCGTTAAGGTCTTTAGGTTTATTTAATACCATGCGTTGCGTTTGCAAGGCCTTGATTTCATCTAAAGTTAGTCCTTCTTTACCGCTTCTTCGAAAAAATAAATCTTGACTCGAATCAATAAAATCTCCCGAATTTAGAGTTCTTCTTATTACCGGAATCATCACCGATTTTTGCAAGTATTCCCGCTCCCTCGGATTAATGAATTCAGCGTTCATTGCACCGTAATAATTTACTAAGGTTGTTGTAAAGGCATTAAAGGTTTCTGGCGTTTGAGAGGAAAAATGGTCATATTTTGTTTCACGATCACTTAGCATGACGTGTTTTTCAATAACATCAGCTCCTTGCAACCATGCCAAGATGGGTAAATATATGGAATCCATCGATTTTCCATCAATATGGTCTGCAAATACAATTGGTAGCCCAAATGTTTCTTTGATGTGTTTGATTTTAGATAAACCGCTGTCGCTTAATTCAGTAGGGTAGGCTTGAAATCCGATTTCTAAGAACAATTCTTTAGGGTTAAGCTTCTGGCTGATGTATTCAATTCGCTGCTTGATCACATCCATTTCTTGGGCAGCAATATTCAAAATAATCCGACAATTTGATAGATTAAGGCTGCTAAGCGCTGAAATCACCTCTTCATTGTATAAAACAGAGGATTGGAATTTAACTCCATGAATAAGCGTTAGGTTATCAGCAATGATTTTAACGCCATAAAGATCAAATATATCAATCCAAATGTCTTTGGTTTTACTCGCTTCAAGTAGCGATTCACGCCATTGTTCAGGAGTAAAATATAATGTTTGATAAACAGAGTACCATTCAAAATCAGGAGTAGCTAAGGTATCCGGAGATAAGGGTTGGAATTTGATACCGAAATTCTCTCGATATGATGAATACTGTCTTATTAATTCTGTTAAATACTTGAAATCACCGCCGTGTGTATTGGCGAGCTCGAGAATAATGTATGGGGCTTTGATCATGAAATACGAAGTTAAGAAAAATCTATGCAGCCTAACGCCTTCGTATCCTAGTTAAAAAAAAGTATGTACGCATTCAACGAAGTTGCAATCGCTAACCAAAGCACATAAGGCAAAATCCAAAGGGTGTGAAATCTCATGGTGCGCATCGTTAATATTCCCATAAAAATTACAGTCAATACAAGTAAGGTGATGTCAACTAAACCAAGCAGATTTTGATGGAAATAGAAAAATATAGGATTCCACGAAACATTCAATACCCATTGAATACTGTAGAGCATTAGCGTTTTTTTCTTGTCTTGGTCTTTTGTCCAACGAATGGACATATACACGGCAAAACAGCACATTAAAAAGGACCACGCCGCACCGAAAACCCAACCTGGAGGTGTCCAGGGCGCTTTGTTCAAGGTTTGGTACCATTCAGATGAGACTCCGTCTGCTGTAAACAACCCGCCCAGTGCAAGCGCTATAAAATTTAAAAATAAAAAGAGTATGAAACGGAGTGTGAATTTCATGCAACGGAGTGAATAAATGAAGGGCTTTAAAATTCGCCTACGTAGGTTTTGATTTTCTCTCTCAAGCTATCAATGGTTTCCCAATCCGTATTGTCTTTTGAATTATACGAAAACCCTTCCGTAACTTTTTGTGCAGCGTTTGATGCGATGTAATCGTTAAGGCTCCAAATCGGAGCTTGCGGAATAATGGTGTAGTATTTTCCTAAATCATAGGTAAAGAATGAATCCGAAGCGCTAATCATCTCTTCATGAATTTTTTCTCCCGGACGTATTCCGATGATTGGCTTTTCACAGTTCGGACCTATGGCTTCAGCAACATCCGTGATTCGGTATGAAGGTATTTTAGGAACAAAAATCTCTCCTCCCCAGGCATGCTCCAGTGCGTGCATAACCATATCTACACCTTCTTGTAACGAGATGTTAAATCGGGTCATTTCAGCAACGGTTATCGGTAAGACTCCATCTAGTTGTTTTCGCTTTATAAAAAAAGGAATAACTGACCCATTCGATCCCATGACATTGCCATAGCGTACCACGGAAAATTTGATGTCTCGTTTTCCTCTAATATTATTAGCTGCCACAAAGAGTTTATCCGAGGTTAATTTAGTCGCCCCGTATAAATTTATCGGCGCACACGCTTTATCCGTTGACAAGGCCACTACATCTTTTACCTGCGATTTTAAGGCCGCTTTAATGACGTTCTCTGCACCGCCGACGTTTGTTTTTACGCATTCATCCGGGTTATATTCCGCAATGTGAACATGTTTCATTGCCGCGGCATGAATAACGCAATCAATACCTTCAAATGCACGCTCCAATCGTTCACCATCACGCACATCACCAATGAAGTACCTAATTTGAGGGTATATATTTTTGGGGAATTCTTGTTCCATGTCAAATTGCTTCTGTTCATCTCTGGAATAAATTACAAGGCGTTTAACTTCAGGGTAGGTTGTTAGAATATGTCTAGTTAAGGCCTTACCAAGGGAACCGGTTCCGCCAGTGATTAATATGGATCTGTCTTTCATTGAGGTAAAGTTACATTAATTTTTATCTCTTGCGTTGAGCATCTGGGCTAAGGTTTTTCGATCAAAGGCATCAATCATGCTTACACTGCTTGCATTAATTATAGACACATGCTTTACCTTAGCATATGCCTTAATCTGCCAATAGCCTTTAAAGGATAAATAAAACTTGTGAATGATTTCATGTAGTTTTCGAGGACGTACAATTCGATCCTCGACCTTCATGGGTTGTGTTCCGTCGGTGTCGTAATAGTGGACATGACGTAAAAGCGCTTCATTTTCGTTATTTACGGTGAGGTCTACTAGCCAAGAATGATCTGCACCAACGATACCAATGGTTTTGTATCCCAACCGAATTCCAACCATAATTCCAGGAATTAGCACGTTGTGTGGCCGTGGCATTCCCAAGCCTAGATTGTACCAACTGTGCGACCAAAAGCTAAGTCCCTCCACCGGTGTTTGATTGAAATAGCTGACGTATAAATTTGGGTTCGATGTTAAGAGCATCTGAAAATCAATACTTTTCTTTGCGCGAAACGGAACGAGTAAGGTCATATTCCATCTGGTTTTTTCTTTCAAGGCTTTGAATAAATCGTTTTTCGCTTGAATATAAAATGGAGATAATTCGGAATCGTTTTGAAAATAGGTGACGGCGTTTAATATATATAATTTGGGTTGTAGCGCGCTGAATTGTTCACTGCAAGCTGCCGCGTTCACCGCCATTAAATCAAATTCTTGCAGGACGGCTGCTGGATTGTTGTTTAGGGTATCGTTGAGGGATGGTCCATTGCCTAAGATCAGCAAGGGTTTTGTTTGTGATTCATGTTTAATAATTCCGATAAAATTACTTTGTAAGAGAATTCTGAGAGCACTCAGTTTGGTTTGAATCAAACCAACAGTGAAAGATTGTATGCACAACAGAATTTTCATGCCTTGTCATACTTAAAAAGAAGGCCTCGGGTTACCCAAAAGCGAAAGAAAAGTATCATGTTTCCTTTGGCAAATTTGAATTGTAGCGCGTAAAGAAACCAAAGCGCGATACTCCCGCACCATTTTATACCTTCGATGAGTAGACGTTTCGTGTAGCTCATCAATCCTTCGTTTTTACTGCGTAAACGTTCGCTTACCCCAGTGCCTAAGGCTTGTTTTTTGATGAATGTAAAGGTGGTTCGTTCCTTTGGAACACAATGATGTACGATGGCTCGAGGTTCATAAAGTACAGGAATTTCGGCCTCATAAATACGATTAAATTGGTCTTTTTCCTCTCCGCCAAATAAGTTGTTACCAATTCGACCTAAGGTAACATTGAACACGCCTGCTTTTTCAAACACTAAGTTTCTAAAGGCCATGTTTGACCCACGCGGATAATCTGTTCTATTGAAGTAAAAAGCAGTTTCCCCTTTGTTAAAGTACCCAAGTAAAGAATTCAAGTAAAGGTTTTCCCAGCTCGGTTTAATCTCTTCATAATGAAGGAGTATTGGTCCGCCAATGCAGCCACACTCAGGGTGCTTATTGAACGATTCGAGAAGTACACTTAAATAAAGTTCATCAATGAATGCGTCATCATCTAAAAAGGTAATGATTGGCGCTGAGGATTCTTTGATGGCGCGATTTCTAGCATGGGATAAGCCTTGATTCGTTTCTAGGACATAGTGCGTATGATGCGAGGGGTTTGAGTGTGAAAATTGTGTAAAAAGTTCGTGGGTATTCCCCGGCGAATTATTGTCTATCAAGATGATTTCAAAACGTTCAGGAGCTAGGGTTTGTCGCAATATGGATTCAAACAACTGAGGTAAATACCGTTCTCGGTTGTATGTACAAATGGCTACCGTGATCTCAATCGAACTCAATGCTTATACTTTGTTTTTAAGTGCTGACAACGCGCTTTTGATTCCACTGGCATTTTTACCGCCTGCAGTAGCAAAGAAGGGTTGACCTCCGCCGCCGCCTTGAATCATTGGCGCTACTTCTCTAATCCATTGCGTAGCGTTCCACGCCTTGGATGCCACTAAATCATCAGAAATGATTACGCTTAGCCCACATTTATCGCCATCGATATTTCCAATGATACCTACAAAACTGGGATATTGTCCTTTCAGCTGAAACAAGATGTCTTTTACCGAGTTGCTGTCAATGGATACTTCTTGACATAGGCATGGAATTCCATTGATTTCTTCGAGCTTGCTTTCTAACTCACGCTTAATTCCTTTGTTTCGCTCTTTGATTAATCCGTCAATTTCTTTTCCTAATCCTTGGTTTTGATCCATTAAATCCTGAATGCTTTTGAGTACATCTTTTGGATTTTTAAACATCGCACGTACCTCAGCCATAATCGCAGATTCCTGCTTGTAATAGGCTTCAGCCGCTTGACCAGTAATTACTTCAATGCGTCGAATTCCTGCAGCTACAGCCGCTTCAGATTGGATATGAACTAACCCGATTTCACCCGTTGACTTCACATGAGTACCGCCACACAATTCAATGGATTCTCCAAATTGAATTACTCGGACCAACTCACCGTATTTTTCTCCAAATAAGGCCATTGCACCCATGGCTTGTGCTTCACTGATGGGGGTATTCCGTTGTTCGTTCAGCGAAATGTTAGCTGAAATTTGTTGCTCCATCAGCGAAACAATCTGTTCCATTTCTTCATCGGTTACCTTCGCAAAATGCGAAAAATCAAATCGAAGATAGTCGGGTCCAACCAAAGAGCCTTTTTGCTCCACGTGCGTTCCAAGGACAGTCCGTAATGCGTGGTGCAGTAAATGCGTAGCGCTGTGGTTTTTTTGAATATTTACTCTTCGATTCAGGTCGATTTGTGCGCTGAATGAATCGATTAGATTCGCGGGTAAAGATTCGCATAAATGCACCATTAAGTTGTTTTCCTTTTTTACATCGAATATTCGGGTTTTATTTCCCTGAGCATCGATTAACCATCCGGTATCGCCAACTTGTCCGCCACTTTCCGCATAAAATGGTGTTTGACTCAGCACCAACTGATAGAATTCACGTTGTTTCTGAGTTACTTTTCGGTATCTGATGATGGTGGTGTCGCACTGCGTTACATCATATCCAATGAATTCCGTTGGATGTTCTTCATTCACTTGCTGCCAGTCGTCGGTTTCAATTCCTGTAGCCGCGCGAGATCGCTCCTTTTGTTTCGTTAATTCTTGTTTAAATCCGGTTTCATCTACGGAAAAACCATGCTCACGGCCTATCAGCTGAATAAGGTCTAAGGGAAACCCATAGGTATCATATAATTCAAATACAGCAGTGCCTTCAAGGGTGTTGTTGTTTTGACCTCGAGTTGCCTCCATCAAAAGATCCATCCGTTTAATTCCCTGCTCTAAGGTTCTGAAAAAGCTGAGTTCCTCCTCCCGAATTACTTTGGTGATTAAGTCTTCTTGAGCAATTAATTCGGTGTATGGATGTCCCATTTGTTCTACAAGTACCGGAATTAGGGTAAAAAGAAAGGGCTCCTTCAGTTCCAGGGTTTGATATCCGTAGCGAACCGCGCGACGTAAAATTCTTCGAATTACATAGCCGGCACCATTGTTCGCGGGTAGCTGACCGTCTGCTATTGAAAAAGCAATCGCTCGGATATGGTCGGCAATCACACGCAAAGCGATATCCGTTGGTTCTGATTTTCCATACGCTTTACCTGCGCGTTTTTCCATGTGCTGAATTAGCGCTTGAAACAAATCGGTATCGTAGTTGCTTTGTTTAGCTTGAAGGGCCATCGCTAAGCGCTCGAGACCCATCCCTGTATCCACATGCGTTGCGGGAAGCGGTTCTAGGCTGCCGTTGGCCTTACGGTTGAATTGCATGAAAACCAGGTTCCAAATTTCTACGACCTGCGGATGGTCATTATTGACAAGCGACGCACCAGAAATTTTTGATTTTTCTTCTGTACTTCTTAAATCTACATGTATTTCTGTGCACGGACCGCAGGGACCGGTATCGCCCATCTCCCAAAAATTATCCTTTTTTGATGCCAATAAAATATGCGAAGGGTCAATAAGTTTGGTCCATAATTCGTTGGATTCAGCATCCATTGGTACCTTATCGGTTTCGTCTCCTTCGAACACGGTGACATATAAATCTTGAGGATTCAGTTTGTATACTTCGGTCAATAGTTCCCAGGCCCATTCAATGGCTTCTTTTTTGAAATAATCCCCAAAGGACCAATTCCCAAGCATTTCAAATAAGGTATGATGGTAGGTGTCTACTCCAACTTCTTCTAAATCGTTGTGTTTTCCCGATACGCGCAAGCATTTTTGTGCGTTGGCAACCCGAGTTACTGGAGCCGTTTCATTCCCGAGGAAGTAATCCTTGAATTGATTCATTCCTGCATTCGTAAAGAGCAGGGTAGGGTCATTTTTGATTACAAGCGGTGCCGAGGAGACAATTGCGTGTCCTTTGCGCTCGAAAAAATCAAAAAACTGTTGGCGTATTTCAGAAACGGTCATATAGGTATGCAATGAGTTGCAAAGGTAGAAAAAACAAATGTGTTCTTTTCATTCCAAAATGGAAAGCGGTAACTTTGTTCCATGAACTTTATTTCACCGGAATTAGAGCATTACGCAGGAAGCCATACGAGTCCAGAATCTCAATTGCTTGCACGGATAAATCGAGAAACCCACCTCGAAGTGTTACAACCGCGAATGTTGAGTGGTCATTTACAGGGTAGGGTACTTTCTTTGCTTTCCCGCTTATTACAACCTAAACGAATTCTTGAAATCGGAACCTACACGGGGTATTCAGCGCTCTGCTTGGCCGAAGGCTTAGCGGTTGACGGAACGTTAATTACCATTGATGTAAATGAAGAATTACAGGCTCGAGTACAATCCTATTTTAATGACTCTACCTATAAAAATCACATTGAATACCACATCGGTGATGCCATGGAATTAATTCCGACGTTTCCAGAAATGTGGGATTTAGTGTTCATTGACGCAGATAAAAAGAATTACCTGAATTATTACGAGTTGGTAATTGAGCGAATGAATCCTGGAGGAATTATTTTAGCGGATAACATCTTATGGTCGGGTAAAGTGATTGATCCGGCCGCAACAGACCGCGAAACCGAAATCCTTCGTCGCTACAATGAAGTAATTCATGCGGACGATCGCGTAGAGAACATCTTGTTGCCAATTCGCGATGGAATCATGGTCGCTCGAAAAAAATGAAAAGAACCCTAACTAAAACGGCTGATGGTTCCTATACCTTATATGTTCCCGAGCTAGACGAACATTACCATTCCATCCATGGAGCGCTTCAAGAAGCAAACCATGTGTTTATTCAGAACGGCCTCGAGATATTGTCGAATAAAAAGTCAATTCGCGTCTTGGAAATGGGTTTGGGTACTGCACTTAACGCCTATTTAACCTACGAATGGTCGAAGAAAAATCACATTGATGTATGGTATTGCGGGGTAGAAGCATATCCGGTAGATGGCGAGGTAATTACGACGTGTTTAACAGAAATCGGAGTGGATAAGCAGGATGTATTATCGTTTTTCAATTCGCTTTCTTATGGGGAGGCAAAAACGTTGGAGTATTTTACCTTGGCACCAATTCATACGTTTTGGGCAGAACTTTCGATGGAAGATTCATTTGATATAATTTTTTATGATGCCTTCGGGCCAAGGGCGCAAGAAGAAATGTGGACCTTGGGTAATTTTGAGATAGCATTTAAGGCCTTGAAATCGGATGGAATACTGGTTACGTATTGCGCAAAAGGTCAAGTAAAAAGGGATTTGAAATCGGTCGGATTCAAGGTGGAATCAAGGCCAGGGCCCCTAGGAAAACGGGAAATGACTGTTGCCTTAAAGTCTTAACATTCTTTAAGATTCACACGGAGTTTCAGCGCGTACCTTTGTAGGACTATTCATAGTAGTTAGCTTTAATTGTTAAAATTGGTTTGAGAAAGCCGTTGATTCGTCAACGGCTTTTTTGATTCCACTCCAAATAAGCAGATTTTAACTGATTCAAGACCAGGGCTGTGGCTCCCCAAATCCAATGGGGGCCGTGGGAGAATCCCGGAACACGTCGTGTAAACAAAGAGTTTACCTCTGCGGAAAGTTCTCGGTGTTCAATCGAAAGGTTAAAGGTGAGGTTTTCTAATGTTAAAGGTATGATTTGTTGAACTTCTCGTTCATTTAATTGAAGTGCCGGAGGATGTTCATGGTAAAAGAAAAATGGAGTCATTTTGAAGTTTGAAACAGGAATATATACCGGACTTAAACTTCGTATGAAGTCACCAGCCTCTGGTGCTATTCCAATTTCTTCGTGGCATTCACGTCGAGCGGTATGCCTAAGGTCTGGATCATTGGGTTCCATTTTTCCTCCGGGAAAGGCAATCTGTCCGCTGTGTTTTCCTTGGTATTCACTGCGTTGGATTAATAAGATTTCGTAGTGTGCTTCTTGGTTTTTGTAACAATGAACTCCAACGGCCGATTCACGGGGGCTATCCATCGTTTTTAATGCCTCGCTGGAAAGCATGCGACCAAGGGGTAACATCGGTAAGTGGTCTGACTCATTAATTTCAATGGTTCGGAAATAGGAAATGAAGTCCATGAACCCTAATCGAAATTTTGAAGAATTCGTGTGAAATCATCCGCAAGGTAGGCGTTGGCAATTTCGGTTCCATACCATTGAATGACCACATACTCATTTCTGCGCTGCATTACCGCAAGAAATCCATTGCCACTCGTGTAATAGTCCTCTAGAGGTTCCAGGGATAGATGATAGAGTTGAACTTTAAATCCATGCCTGTTTTTGACTGTTTGTGGTATGCTATGGCGAAACAGGGAATAGCTGTTTGAGGCTTCAAGGCGATCTAAATAATGCTGTTTCAACGAAGCGTACGTTGTTCCTTTATCTTGTAGAAAATGAATTTCTTCCAATTCCTCTCGATTAAAATCTTCTATGGTCATGTATATATTCAAAGATTCTGCACTGTATCCGATGTTCTTTCGTGCAATGCATATGGACGTCAAATCCGGATAAAGATAGGGATCGTTTGCATCTTGTTTTGTAAACCAACTCGACATGGTCCAGGTATGATTCAATCCATGAAATGTTTTTAAATCGGGAAGGTTATGCTTGTTTTTAACAAATTCTCGAAGTTTAACCTCCTGGTCATTAGCACAAGAAGCGAACAACAGGGTAAGTCCGAGCATATAAATCCATCGCATACACAAAGGTAATATTATCTGTATATTCAATGTGAATTAAGGAATAATTCACTTTTAAATCTTTACCCCCTTAAAAAATAGGGGTAGTGTTCAAAAAAAGTCAAAAACATTTTGTTTCTCGATTAAAAAAATGGGGTAATTTTGACAAAAATTAAAATTATGGCAACAAAACGGCTGAACGCGTACAATGATGTGCTCAACAGAACACCCAAAACGGTGGTCTTGGATGAAAAACTTTCTGAGCTTTTCGGGACCCTAGTATTTCACAGCGATGTGATGCGAGAATACTTGCCCTCAGATACCTACAAATCCATGATGGAAGCCATCAATACAGGATCGCGTTTGGATCGAAAATTAGCCGATCAAGTGGCTACAGCCATGAAAGATTGGGCCCTTTCTAAAGGTGCTACCCATTATACCCATTGGTTTCAACCGCTTACCGGAACAACTGCCGAAAAGCACGATGCCTTTCTAAAGCCAATAGGACCTGGGCGTGCCATTGAGCGGTTTGATGGTGATATGTTAGTTCAGCAGGAACCCGACGCTTCTTCTTTTCCAAACGGAGGAATTCGAAATACCTTTGAAGCACGTGGATACACTGCTTGGGACCCTTCGTCTCCCGCATTTATAATAGGAAAAACGCTTTGTATTCCAACCATTTTCATTTCATATACTGGAGAATCTCTAGATTATAAAACACCCCTGCTTCGCGCATTAAATTGTATTGATAAAGCTGCGGTTGATGTATGTCAGTATTTTGATAAGAACGTAAACAAGGTAATTGCAACCTTGGGTTGGGAACAAGAATATTTCTTGGTTGATCAAGCGTTATTCAATGCGCGACCAGATTTAATGATGACGGGTCGAGCGCTCTTTGGTCATGCCCCGGCGAAAGGTCAACAGTTAGAGGATCACTATTTTGGATCAATTCCTGAGCGAGTGAATGCGTTCATGCGTGAGTTTGAAATGGAGTCGTTGCGCTTAGGGATTCCTGTTACAACACGTCACAATGAGGTAGCGCCAAATCAATTCGAATGTGCACCAATTTTCGAAGAATGTAATTTGGCCAATGACCACAACCTCTTGTTGATGGATTTAATGGAGAAAATTGCGAGAAAGCATGACTTTCGCGTATTGCTTCATGAAAAACCGTTTGCGGGTGTGAATGGTTCGGGAAAACATAACAATTGGTCGTTAGGAACAAATACCGGAGTTAACCTATTGGCGCCTGGAAAAAATCCAAAGAGTAACCTACAGTTTTTGACCTTCTTTGTGAATACCATCATGGCGATTCATGACAATGCGGATTTACTTCGAGCATCGATTGCCTCAGCAGGCAATGACCACCGCTTAGGAGCGAATGAAGCGCCTCCAGCGATTATTTCGGCATTTATTGGTAGTTCACTGACCACCTTGTTAGATGATTTAGAGAAAAACATCAAGGCCGGGAAAATGACGCCTCAAGATAAAACGGAGTTAAAATTGAACATCGGTAAAATCCCACAGATTTTACTGGATAACACCGATAGAAACCGTACCTCACCGTTTGCGTTTACGGGAAATAAGTTTGAATTCCGTGCGGTGGGTTCTTCTGCGAATTGCGCTTCGGCTATGATTGTAATTAACACCATCGTAGCCAATCAGTTAATCAAGTTCAAAAAAGCTGTAGATGCCCGAATCAATAAAGGCGAAGGGAAAGATGAAGCGATTCTTAAAGAACTTCAAGTGTTGATTAAGGCCTCTAAAAAAATTCGCTTTGAAGGAAATGGTTACGGCGACGAATGGGTGAAGGAAGCGGAAAAACGTGGCTTGAGCAACCGGAAAGATACCCCACGCGCCCTTCAAGCCTACCACGACAAATCCATAGCGCAGTTATTTGAATCGATGGGCGTTCTTTCACCAAGAGAGTTAGAAGCGCGTCGTGAAATTGAATTCGATGGGTACGTGTTGAAAATTCAAATTGAGTCTCGATTAATGGGAGATTTAGTGAATAACAACATTATTCCAGCGGTTTTGGCCTATCAAAACAAGTTGATTCAAAACATTCACGGCATGATTTCGATTTTTGGTGAAAAGGAAGGAAAAGCGATGGCACACACACAAATAGAGATCCTCAAGCAAGTAAATCATCACATGGCATCGATGAAATCAGCCTCTGAAATAATGCTTGCTGAACGAAAAAAGGCTAATGCCGTGGTGGACGTCGAGGAAAAAGCCTTAGCATATTGCGATACAGTGAAGGTGCATTTTGATGAAATACGCTATCACGCAGACAAATTAGAGTTAATTGTAGAAGATGAACTTTGGCCTTTGCCTAAATTCCGAGAATTACTTTTTATTCGCTAAGTAAGTGCGTTCACTCGTTTTATCGCTGTATTTAGTAGCACTCAATTTTGTTGCCGCTCAGGAACTGATTGAATTAGATACCGTTACGCATACAGCGCATGCAAGAGCTTTGAGGTGTCACTCCTCGTTTGTTTATTTAGGAGATAATCAAGGACGATGTTTTTCTTATAATCCAATTACTAAAGAGCTCATTCTCATCAATCTTGTGCAGCCTGAACTCAGGGATGTAGAAGTGAACAAGCTGGGCGTGCTTTGGATGCAAACAGGCGATACTGGTAAAGTATTTCTGAATGCGGGCATTCATCCGGTGTTATTTCCTC
>Ga0315907_10001677_pt1 | contig 29556 bp, 46 predicted proteins | sample LakEriMetagenome_3_FD_203525 | JGI IMG/M metagenome (GOLD analysis project Ga0315907, IMG submission 203525) | Freshwater fungal communities from buoy surface, Lake Erie, Ohio, United States - Buoy 12 MA123 | ecosystem: Environmental > Aquatic > Freshwater > Lake > Lake biofilm | place: USA...
TATAAGTGAGATTTGGGTTTTACTAAATCAACTCATTACACTTCAAATCTCTAATTAAATATAAACGCTTTGCCCAAGGCCAGATATAATTCAATTTAACCTTGCAAACATCAAAAGCTATTTTTTGGCTGCTTGAATATATTAAGACTTTTTTAGTCTGTATATTATCCACTGTGATTTTATACATCATTAACAGGCAAACACTTTAGGAGGCCATAAATTACATATGTTTGTAAATTTTACTGAACATATATTACACTGATTTCTATTAACATCATTTTTAAAATAAAGAAGTATTATATAATATTCATTTTTGATTAATATTTTCATTTTAGCCACTATATGTTTATATTATTTACTACCATAATAAGTATAATAATCCAATCCACTATAGCGCTGAGATATTATCTTTTCTTTTTTTAGTAAGATGTTCATTAACTCACGGGGACCATCAAGAAATAAAGTTTCTCTATTGCTTGAAAACCCATATACTAGTCTTCTTGTTACTTTAATCATCTACTTCATAAGTAATAATAATTTTACAGTCAGAACGCATAATCTCTCTCATTTTTGATATAGCATATATATCAACTGAATTAGTTTTTCTAATTAAAATACGTATTGGATAATTTATATAGCCCCAATTAAATATTGCAAGATAATATCCAGTATGAATAAAAGATATTTTCATAAAGTTTTTATTAAGATTTTAGATTTAAAATATGCAATTTTTGTCAGTTTTACAAATAAATAATAACTGTAATAATCATTAGTATTAATTACTAGTGGATATTGTAGATATTGCCATCTATCACCAAAATAATATACGCCAGGTGAATAATATATTACTCGCATTTTATATCACATATATCTATATTTATTTTTATATAAGATAATTTTGCAACTAAGTTGCATCTACTTTGATAATTTTTAATATAAAATATTGGCCGTGCACATTCGCACCACATTTTACAAAAATCTATTTTAAAATAATACATATTAATAGATTCTAATCTTAGAGTCTTTTTTAAGAATCGCTCTTAATTTTGAAAATAATAAAAGTTTAGCCATGTGTGTTTGACCATCTTTTATAAAATAAATACATATCGGATGTCTTATTAAGACATAATATGGTCCAGTTATTTGAGTTACATAATAAGATGTGGAGCCAAATTTTATAAACATTTTATTTAACATAATAATTTAACCCACTTAATCTTATAGAAATTATATTTTCTTTTTTATCTATAATTTCTACTAATTGCTCACCTTTTTTATTACAAGCTTCCAGAAATAACATTTCTTTAGACCAGCTTAAAAGCTTTTCTTTTGTAATTCTAATCATTGGTTTCAATCATTGTGGTTTTACTTATAACAGATCCATATTTATAAATACATTTTCTCTACTTCAATTTTTTTAATAGACATGATACTCTAGACCGGTCAGGAGATCAGATATCATATTTTCTTTTCTTTTTATCATTTTTATAAAATTCTTAGGCCCATCGATGAATAAGACCTCTGTAGAGCTACCATGTAAAATAGATTTTGTTATTTTAACACACTTTTGTGGAAAATTATTCATAAAAATAATTCATAAACTTACAATCTTGGCTTGGGGCAATAAGTATTATTTTTTTGGCTATTATATTTTTATAATACATGCCAGAATCGGTCCAAATAAGATTAAAATATATTGGATGTTCGATATATTTAAGATGTCCAGTATTTATAGGAACATAATAACCAGATGATGGAAAGGAAATATACATTTAATATCACTACCAACTATAATATAAATTAGAAAAATAGCCGATTTTATTTATTTTATAATATATTTGACGTATTGAATCTCGCGGCCCTATATAGTGAATCATAAATGAATAAGGCCTATCTACTAATTTTACTTTAATCATATATCTTTTGAATGAAAATATATTGAGGTAAATCTATAGATAAGTTTTTTCTTTTTCCAAAACATCTCTGTAACTTTCGTCCACCCTTCACTAAGATATATATCTATACCTATACCACCATCAGTTTTTATATACATTTTGTCTATCTTTTATTTGACTCGCGGAGAGCATGGCCTCGCGGAGAACATTGGCCAATATGGATATATATTAACAGTTTTAGTATATTCAATACACATTATTTTACTGTTCATATTTTGATAAAACCATTTAAAATCCACAGATATCAATAAATCTATTCCTCTTCGCGGCCTAATTCTTACATTTATTAGTTCAATCATATGATTCTGTTAGAATTTTAGTATATTTAATCAAAAATAGGCGGGCAAATAATAAACCACACATATATCTATTATCTGTTATATTAAGACGTATATAATAATGAACTCGGTCTATTTTAATCATTTTGGCCACGCCATTATTTTACTTACGCCTCTGTTTTTCCTGATATATTCAATTTTATTATCAATTTTAAGCCAATCTAATGATTCTAAATATAAATACTTGCCATAACACAACACTCTAATACTGGAAGCGATAAGTGAGTTTTGAGTTTGACTACTTGCGGCCATATATCTTAGGGCTTCTATATTCTAGAACAATAGAATTATCCACCATTGCAGTCAGTTTATTTAAAACTATATAATAATATTTTAAATTATCTATTGTTATAAGGATTAAACTTGACTTATTATTAATTATTGAAAACATATTATGTTTGTTTGTGTTTCTGCGATACGCCCAAGCGTACAAACCAGTTTATCATATTCTTTTTCTTTCTAATAAAATCAACCATAATCGCAGAAGGATGCGTCAATATTATATAGATTCCAAATCATTTTCATATTGAGAGTGTATCTTAAAACGACCAATTAAATAACTTTTTATTTTAAAACTTTCTGCATGTTTTTTGTTTTGAAAGTAAAAAAAGAATAAGCGGAGCGCTTTATAATATTTAAACCGTATTGTATTCATTAGCGAAAATGAAGATAAGAGTGGCGGCCGATATGGTGTTTGGTAATGAATGTTCTTTTAATCCTGACCATCCCTATTAACCACATATATACTCCATCACGGTCATCGAATCTATAACATTTTACATTATAATCCCAACTTACATATATTTTACTTGTTCTCATAATTTATTTTTTATATTCTGCGTATATTTTCAAACCAGCTCCTGTTTTATAAAGAAATAACCTTTTCTGATAGAGGTTTTTCGCATACGCCCCGGTCTTTTTATTAAAAGTTATTATAAAAGCTTTTATTTTTCTATTATATCTGGCATTCATAATTTTTATTCATAAGGAAAATCCCATGAGTATTCCAGCTGCATATCAAATATCTTTTAGCTATAATAATAGACAATACATATTTATTATTTGGTGAGAGCCAAAAACAATTTGCATGTAAGTCAAATTCAACTTTTATTTTCATTGATCTCTATAATAAAATAAATTAATATTTAACATACTACAAGTTTTATTAAAAGAAGTCATCAAACCCCTTTTTACTTCCATTTTTTTTATAAAATTTCTCGGCCCGTAGATATCAAGCGTCCAAAAACGAAGATTTAGTAAGTAGATTATTTTTACTTTAATTTTCATAAATGAATTATAGGTAATTGGTTAAATAATTCTTTTGTTCATCGTGTTATTATATATCTCTTTTGATATAATTAAATATAGATTAGGAAATACGTAATAATTTTTTGTCTGTAAATTTATAGCATATTGGTCGTGCGGGCAGTATAAAATATAGCCCATACCATAGAGAAAAACGACTTTAAAATATTGCATAAAGCTAATACCTATTTCCCCATTTTACCCCCAAAAACACAGGGAATATATCATTATATTACTAGGGGAATAATACTCTATTATACCATACAATATATAGAATATATAAAGGGGAGAATAACCTATGGGAGGGGGAGGGGATAGGGATAAGTATATAATAATCATTTATGGGCCCAACTTCATCAACGCGAAATCCCCTTCATTTACGCGTGTTTTTCATAAATAGTGCCATTTTCCCGCGCTTTTTCCATCATTTCTTCAGTAAAATAAAAAATATAGAGTGTATTTTTAAATGATATAACCGGGCCATTTCGGATTAAACGGTATTTCTTCCTTATATTGTTTGCAAACTCCAGTGTATTATCAGTACAGGCTATATCTATCCCTGTACCTTTATTGTCTATATATACAGTGTTTATCATGATATCTTACATAAAGAGGAGTTTCCATATATCCAAGACAACGTATTTTATGAGTTATAGTATTTAATAATGATTCACTGTTTATATGTAAATCTATACCTGGAGGGTTTATATCTATATATATAGTATTAATCATCTTATTCAGTCAAAAATCTACGGGCCGCGTCCCTTTTACTTATATTATAAACCTGATATTCTTTATACAAATTATTTTAGCCCTTATTTTTAACCACATATCTTTATCTTTTATTGATAAATATAAATATCTATCAGAATGATAAGTATATTGATAGTATTTTACTCTTATGGGCTTGGCCATGTTATTATTCTAGTATAATAATCAAATGTTACAATAGTGGCAATTTTTCTTGCAAGAGTATGCCAATCTACTGTTTCTAGGTATATATTTATACATACGCCATACTTTAATTCGGCGGGCGTAAAGTGTGGTTTGAGTTTGACTATTTATTTTAAGTCTGAATTAAAAATGCTATTTCTAAAGGAGAAATTGCGGCCCGTTTTTCTAGTAATATTTCGACCATAAAAATCTTATCTTCTGGGAAAATTATTGATATTAAATCAAGGTTGCTGGTGTATCTAACAATGATTTTATTTGACATATTTATTCAATTTCAACTAAAATAGCGCCGCCCTTAACAATAAGCTTATCAGTATTAGATAATATTAATAACTTCATCCCCATGATTAAAGATATATATTTATATTTGCTTATTGCCGTTAGAGTAGATTCGTCTTGAACTATTGTAATCATAATTTAGTCTTTAAGTATGCGGCGCATTGATAAGACTGGAGTATCTATATGTATTAGATATATTCTATCTTTTAAAGCATCTGCGGTTTTTTTGCAACTATATTTCAATATAAACCATTTTAGGCTTACTGAATAATATACTTGAATTTTATCCATTTTAAATTGTTTTTAAAAGATAAATACTAGATATATGTGGATGCATTATTATGATTCTTTTAAATACTATCATACCCATTATAATTTTATCTTCTGTTTTCAGACAAAAACTATTCGCCCATGAGTCAAAATTAACATTTATTTTGTGCATATACTCTCATATTCACCGCGAGTAAATAGGAAAAATCTTTGGTGGGGATAATTTATCATGCCACGTTTTGTATATGCCATATTGCGCATTTTTTCATCTTTAAAAAATAAATAAATGCGGGAATTGCGGTATTTAATTAAAATTCTCATATTTTCTGATAATTAAACTATTCATAAGCCAACGACATATAAGATTTCTTTTCAATCTAATTACATCTACTAATTTATCTGAGCTGCACGTTAATATTATAAACATTTTAGCATCTGAGAATCTGGCTGAAATTTTATATTCCATTATAAATCCTCTAGCAACTTACTAATACTATTATTCTTTTCTGCATTATAAGCAATACCCATAGCTTCATCTTCTTTAATTAAGCTGCGGGTATCAATAGTGAAATATTTATTATTAGTAGAAGGCCCACGTCTTTTAGTATATTGCCGCTTACGTGGGGCTTTTCTTTTGGGAGGGGCCATTTCCCAGCTAACTTTTTTATCTTCTTTATTTTCTTCTTCTACAATAGCAACACGCGGATGCTCATACTCAGCATTAATATTATGAGACTGATTACTATAAGTAGAAGTAGCTAAGATAGCATATCCAGTAATATTTTTCTTGAGCGGGATATGATTATACTTAACTACACGCTTTAATGGGAATAAGCCCATTTCAGCAAAATTTTGCATAATTTTATTAAGTTTGGCCTGAATTTCTAACTTTTGCGGGCTATTTCCACTATATTCTAATATAGGGAGCAGTTTTTCCTTATTTTCCACGTACTTATTAAGTTCCGTGGCCGTCTTTTTAGTAACTTCGCGGCAAAACTTAGCAAATTTATCAAAATTATTGTTAAACTTTGACTTTTCGATACGAAAATTCCACAAATATTCTAAACTTTCGCGTTTTTCCAAGGTAAAGTATAAAATATTATTATACAATTCACCATGAACTTTATCTACAATAAAATTATTATTTTGCATATTATTTTATTTATTATTTTTATTTATAAAATGGAAATGCGGCACTTGCCGGGCCACTATAGAGCAAACAGCGTGCCGGACTTAAGGGAATTTTAACAGCCCTTGAACAGCCTTTACGGCGGGAATTTTTCCTCTAATATATTTTCTGTATTATTTTGAGATTATTTTTATCAATATGCGACGCGGAAAAGCAAGTCTCGACCTTGACTCGCAAAGCCTCGTCTGCGGTCTCGACTCGACCCCCAATGCTAGACCCCCTATCCAGGGGGTCGTCGCTAGGCCGGCCATTGCGACCGCTGCCGGCTGAACGAGTGCTCGCAAAGCCTCGCACCGTTCCTCTGGCGGTCGCTGAAAAAATAAAAAAATAAAAAAATAAAAATAAAAAAATGAAAAGTAGTGTATCGTCGGGCGATTTAATAAAAAGGAAAAAAAATGAAATTTAAATATTATGATAATGCTGGCGGGTGGGAAAATAAAAAATTAGTTTTTGAGTGTGTCGCAAAAACAATTAAAGAAGCTGATAATACAATAAAAGAAATATTAAAGAAAAATAAATTTATTGGTTGTCAGTGTTTTAAGGAAAAAGAAAATGACAGCAACAATATTGGAAGTGGCGTGTAAGATTGGAGTGTTGAAAACGAACATTCAAGATAATGAGCTTTCTTTGAGATTGTATAATCCACCAGTGACAGTAAAATTGGAGTTTCCTGAAAGTGTTGAAGACCATCAGATGATGGTGGATTTGTGCGACTGTAAGTTAACAAATTTGCACTATCTTCGTGTGAAAGGTGGTGGCAAGTTGTATCTTCGTCAAAAGGAGAATTGAAAGTGTAAGAAATTGGTCGATGGTTGATTTTGATTTTTGAGTTTTGTTTTGGTTTTTCACATCTGTTACAAAGGTTACACACATGGCCCGTAAAGGCAAAAACAGCATTCACGTGAACAAGGTTTCTAACGAGCAGCTTCTCGAATCGTACACTGCGATGAAGCGTGGTGACATGTCCAAGAAGGACGCGATTGACTATCTCAAGTCAACGTTTGTCGACCGTGAACTGAAGGATGACGACCGGCAGGCGGTAGCTGAAGCACTCTATCGCAAGATTTTTACCAAGAACGAAGCGAACCCGAAGGCAGAGGGTATTATCCCACGAGCCATTCGTCGCAACCAACTGTCAAGTGCAAAGTTGGAGAAGTTCGAGGCTCTCACCGCGATTGGGACTGTCCAAGAGTTGCAGGACAAGATTGGCGACGAAGTTCTCATGAACAAGTTGCACGCGTCGGCTGAGGCACAAAAGGTTTCGCTGTCAGAAATGTGGCGGAACACGGTCCAGTCCATGAAGATTCAGATTCCAAAGCTGCAAGCGATTCAATCTGAGTCGCAATCGATTCTCAGCTTTGTTGGTGCTTCCGAAGATGGTACCTACTGGACTCCGGGACGTGCGAAGGCTGATGGGTTAGACGACATCCTTTACTCGAAGGGTGATGAGTCGGTACCGGGATTGGGACTGGACACTCTCGGACAGTTGTTCGCCTCGCTCGAAGATGATGGTGACAGCGACGAGTAGTAGTGTTTATCCTACCACTCATTGTATTCTTTACAATCTTCAAAATGATTCTCATTCATATTGAAGAAACTACTGGATACAAACTATAGTTTATCAGAGGGGAACGGCGGTGAACACATATATACGCTTAGTACCCTTTTTTTTCTTACATTGTTTTACTCTAACAAATGAAGTGAATAAAATGGAACTGCCCGCATTGGGTGCTATTGGACATAGAGATATTTTCGTTTTTCAAACAAATGAAAATGGTTTTCATGGGGCTGGTAGTGCCGGATGGGCTTATATGGGCAGAGCATCAGGATGGGAAAATAATAAAAAATTTCAAAATCAATGGAACAGTGGCAATCGCGTTAGAGGGTTGTTTGCTGTCCTTCGAATATCCAGCGGGCTAATGGCTGGAACAGATGGAATTGGGTGGGGTATCCTCACGTGTACTACAGCAGTCCAACCCCGCAGCGTGCCACTTGAAGAAATAGAGGCACAGCTTAAAGAGCTGTATTCGTATACAAAAAGGAAGCCCTTCCTCAATTTTTTAATTGCTCCGATTGGCACGGGGCATGCTGGATGGAGCCAAGATGAAATGTGGGAAGTGTATGTAAATGCCACAGAGGGCCGCTTTCCTCGCAATTGGTTCGTAATTAAAAACGGGTCTCGTGTCTCATTTGAAAAAGTGTTTGATTCAGAAAAAGGAAGAATGTATGTCCAAAGCTGAAACTAGCCCCAAGCCGACCCTTGTTCTTTATCCGCGTGATAAGAATGGGAAGATTGTTGAAGGAGCTAGTAAGTTAGTTAAGCAGGGCAAACCTGCTGACTTGTGGAATTGGATGAATCAAGTTACCCCAAAATGTCTAAAAAAGGGAGAGCCATGGGAATCCTCGCAGTAGTACTAAAAACACGAGGGGCAAAGCTCCGTAAGTTCAATATTCATGTAGAAGACTATATGGATATTATTGAACTGCGAAAAGAATATTTCCATCAAACTGATGAAGTATTCAAAAAGGAAAATAATCCCAAAAAAGCTTTCAAAGAACTTAACAGAGTAAATAATCTGTATTTGAAGCATTTTCAAGAAAGGTGGGATTATCATATTCTTGAGAGGTTTTGCCAAATGCAACAAATCCACAATGTTATTCAAAGGAAAAGATACGAATGAGCACAAACTCAGAAAAAATCACTAAAGATTTGGAATGGGTCAGTGAAAATCTTCCAATTGGCCGAAAAGTGTTCGTAAAGAGCACTGGCACCAACGGAAAAATCATGACGGAACCTCGGGTATTAACCAACCGAGAGACTAAAGAATCCAAAGTTTGTCTTTGGGTCACTGGTCATAATGAATGGTTTCCTGTCAGGGATTTGGCTAAGCGAGCCTAAAGTGCTCATAAAGCCGTCAAATTTGACCCAGAATGCGTTATTTTTGAAAATGCGTGTTCTGGGTCATCTTTTTCATTTCGGTGCAGTATAAGTCAAATTTGGGCTAGGCGAACGCGGCGAAGCGGGCCGCGTTGTTCTCTAGCTCGGGAGGTTAATGTGCCGAAGCAGATGAATGGAGCTACCTACAAGTGCCCGAAGTGCAAACGCACAGAGCGGGCGTGGAACGGTGTAAAGCCAAAGTGCCACAAGTGCAATAAAACAATGAAGCGAGTGGCCTGACGCACGCTGCGGAAAGGATGAGGAATGTATCAGTCAGTAATCCATGCGTTTATAACAGGATTAGCCATTGGTGTATCGACAGTTTGTGCGTTTCAGCTTGGAACGGCAATCGCAAAGTATTTGGCACGGAAAGATATTTCAAGTGATAAGGATGGGGGCGAATGAGCGACGACAAGATGCGAGCGAAGTTTGAGAAGCGGGCTAAGGAGTATAGGGTATCTTGCGACGACATTTTTGCGTGGCAGTTTTGGCAAGCGGCCTACACTGCCGGACGGAAGGCGGAGCGGGAGGAAGTTAATTGTAAAATTGAAAGGCTGCTTACTGAATTTCGACATTTTATCGAGGAAGTGGAGCAAACTGGCATCTATTACGACGATGCGAGAGTAGGTACAGCATTAGCTAACGCTTGGCGTGTTTTTGACGATACAGCAGCACAGATTCGGGGCGGGCACCGTTAACGTTCGCTAAAGACTGATAACGTTCTTTAAAGACGTAGAATACTTACAGGTGATAAATGTAAGTGTTGTTTTAACAACCGTCTCAATTCGGTGTTTCTCAAGCGGACCGATAAAGACTTGAAAGCAGCGTTAGCGTTCGTCCTAAGAACGTTAACGATATATTGTAGTGACTTACACCACTTTTTAAGCATGAAAAATCTCAAAATTGTCAAAAAAGTCCAAAATTTTTTCGAAAAGCTCAAAAACCCCGTAAAAGAGAGAAAAATATTTATCAGGGGTAAAACAGTCTGGATAGTGGCCAATAAGAAAAGAACTCAGGAAATTCAGGAATTGTTAGACAGAAATAAGATGACTTAGGGTATATTAATAATGGGGCCGTAGCTCAATCGGTTAGAGCAAAAAACTCATAATTTTTAGGTTCCCAGTTCGAGTCTGGGCGGCCCTACTGGATTTAATTAGCAGGAGTTGGATATGACAATCGAATATGATGTAAATCAAGCAAGAAAAACTGCGTATGAAGTAAAATTAAAAATTGTACATGAAGAACTCCAAGAAGTAATTCAAAAAATCAAAGAAGCTGCTGAAGAAGGTATGAGAGGAATCTATATTGATTTATCAACATATACACAAACTATTGAAGAATTAAAAAAGAGAGGGTTTGGAGTGCAAGAATCTAATAATAAGTGGTGGGTTGGTTGGTGATAAACAATACAAGGAGAGAAAAGATGAAAGTACAAGAAATTAAAGATTGGGCAATGGCAAATTATGATGAAGGTGGCCATTGGATCATTGAGACCATGACTGATGATGAGATTTTTGACGAGTTTGCGAATCTTCAAGAAGCCATTGATTGGGCAGAACGGTTACAAGATATTCAAGAAGATATTCAAAATGCTTGATGTGTCTTGTGGGCTTATCACAACAATAGGAGAGTGACATGAACTGCGTTTACAACAATATGATTGCGGGAGCAGGAAGTCGGTCGTTAGTAACCAAACCAGCCATCATGGCGGAAATGATTGAACTGCTTACACGAAAAATCATTTCGGACCGTGTGGATTACGTCATCAGCGGGATGGCAGAGGGATTTGATGAAGCATTGGCAAAAGCAGCCATTCTAACCAGAACTGACTGGTGTGCAGCCATCCCAAATGCAGGGTATGGCGAGTATTACTGGGGTCAGACTTCACAAACTGGACGAAATCGGATGATAGAGTTCCAAGAATTGGTGAATCAATCGACTGACACGCAATACATCTGCGACAGTATCTACAGTAACGGACGACATTCAAATTTTGTACGGAATGAGTGGATGATGGACTCCGTTAATAAGGTATGGGTATTCAATCCCACAAGCAGGGGAACAGCACAAGCATTCAAGTACTGCCAACAGCATAATATTCCCACGGAGGTAATCACACTTGAATCTAACCTTGTTATATAATAGGATACATGAGCCGCTGCCAGAAGTCGCAGGGTTCATGCGGTCGTATTTAAAAGTGTTCCCGCCTGAGATATGGCCCAGCAATGAGTCAATTTATCTCTAGGCGAACGCAGTGAGCTTCCCAAACAGCAGGTTTTAAAGTGGTTTCAGGGACCCGCCTGCTGATTTAAATCATTCAAAGCAGTGGTAATTCATAGCTCTTAGTAGCTGGTGAAAAACTGCTTTAAAGCTGAGAGTTACCGATTGGTGCTCCCGGCTATTTAAAAGGAGACTGTAGCTCAGTTGGTAGAGCAGTAAACTTTTAATTTACTGGTCGTGAGTTCGAATCTCGCCAGTCTCATTAGCCCCATGCTGCACTTAATTTGCAGTGTTTAACTTTGACAAAGGAGAATAGAATAAATTTCGCGTAATGAACAGTAAAATATACCACGCGTGCAAGGGACTAGGTCCTTCTAGGGAAGCGGGTGCAGCGTATCGCAGTTAGGGTGTTTAGCAATAAGCCAGAACCAAACCTGAATGGATACTAATAGCCCATACCGCTCTATAGTAGAGTAGTTGGTGTAAAACCAACCCGCGTGTTTTTTGGTTTTATGGCGGAAATGGCAGACACAGTAGAGTGTATATCTAGTCTACTTGGTTTTTAAATCAGAAAGACTAATAGCTAAAAAATAATCCGGAGCTAAAAGGCCGGTGGGATATGTACCTAATAATTGTACAACCTATTAAGCTATTGATGGTTGAAGCCCATCCCAGTAGAACTGTTTTTTTGGTTTCATGGTGGAATCGGCAGACACCTAGGATTTAAAATCCTATGGGAATTATCCCGTGTGGGTTCAAGTCCCACTGAAACCATTCATAAAGGAGAGAAAAAATGCCAAGATGCTTCAACTTGAGAATGAAGGCTGGTTACTTGTAAGTGAAATTAAAGGCCGTACAGTAAGAGTGTGGTTACTCAAGGCTGTTTTTTATGTTGGGTGTTCTGTAGTGGTTTTCAGAAATTTGACTGTGAATCAAATCCATGCGGGTTCGACTCCCGTCACCCACCTTTTAACAACTAAGAGATTCTCTCCCTCTAAGTTGTACCGGGAAACTAAGCAGTTATCTCTCCTCTGCTGGGAGTACCGGTTTTTGTACATTGTGTTTGGTTTTAATTAGCATGAATGGAGTTTGACATGAATGAAACGCAACGTTGGGCCAGTCCAAATCAAACAATTAACCAACCTCCGGCAATTGATAAGGCGTCGGATTTCCGTGTGTTGAAAGAACTTGAAGCTCGATGTAATCGAATCCTTGCAAATCCGGGCTGTTGTTCGGACGAATTTATCAGGAAGGTAGAAGATTTGCACACGGCTTTGGGTCGGGTGCGCGTCCATCTGTAAAGCAGAGAATCAATTTTATCACTAGGAGAAACTCATGGATGAGTTTATTGAATTTGCTCAGTATTTGAGTGAACAAGAGTGGAAAAAACCAAGACATTGCCCAGTGGACAAAGGAATAAACATATTAACTATGTGGTTGTTTAGTGCTCATGCAGGATATGCAACAGGACAAGTTGTATATTGGTTATTTGATGGGTGGTTTTGGTAAATAAAATAGAAGAGAGAAAAAGATGGAGAATTTTACATTCTTCTGCAGTTTTTGGTTGCATGGGCATGAAGTAGTCATTATGCTTAATGGAGAGTCGCCAGTAGAGATGTACCACAAAACAACTGGTGATCTTGTGACATTTCATTATAATATTGCTGGTATCTTTGCTCTTATTAAAGAGCCGTGGTTTGTAAGGCAGTTCAGAGAGATTTATCAATAGGAGAGAGAAATGTTTCAAAACGACAACATTTGGATTGCGGCAGTAGAAGATGTATTACCAGATGAACATGGTGATATGCACATTGCCAATATTGAGTATAAAGGAATCAAATTCAAGATGCACCGAACTGCGGAGTATTTTGAAATTCAAGAACTGAATCCCCCAGAAGGAAGGACTGGATACTTCTGGGATTACAGTGTGGATAAAATCATTGATTTCATTAAGGAAACATATTAACAGGAGAGAGAAAATGGATGAAATGGCTACAGAACAAGATGCTATGCGAGAATTCGCAGCTAATGTAGCTGAAGAAAGAAAAGAACAACCATGGATATTAACACCATATGATGTATGGGTTAAGAATCCAGCGTATACGGGACCAGAAGTTCCTCATCCAGAAGATTATTAAATAAAATAAAGGGAGAGTGGAAACATTCTCCTTTTTTTCTGTCTCAACCGAGACCCTGGCCGCACTTTAGCAGCAAAAGGAACGCTGCGGGACGTCTTTCACCGCTTCTCTGACGTTCCTGCAGCGTGCGTCCTTGCCAAGCGGCGTGCTGTTCTGTAATCCTCGCAAAGCCTCGGACTACAGGCACGCAACACCCCCGATGCTAGACCCCCTCCAGGGGGTCGTCGCTGGCCGCTTACGGCCGCTGCGGCCTGAACGAGTGCTCGCAAAGCCTCGCACCGTTCTATTTGCGGCCGCTGAAGCATTTAGATGCGAACTTTAACCGTGACATTAAAATGGAGCTCGCAAAGCTCGCACACGCTGGCTATATGGTGCTACCGCACCACGCCAGCGAAGAAGCGGCCAGAGCTAAAATAAGGATCCTTTCGTCTCAACGGACTAGTTGAAGCAGCCGAAAGTTTCGACTAACTGTACCATCCAGCCGCTTTCCCCGGCGGTTCCGATACAACTGATAACGTCTTCGGCAAAGACCAATTCGCCGCCAAACTAGGAGCCACTCCGAACAGCGATAAGACAGCGGCAGACTGGAATATTGTGGACACGTAGTCCCGCGTTTAAAAACTCGCCTTTCCACGTGACGCGAACAACCACTACGTCTCCACTAGTGACAATAAGGCGTCGGGCCCCTGTATCAAATGATACCATTTGGTCGGGCTCCAACATACAAAACACCCTAGAAACGGCAAACGCCCACTCCTCGACGCTTTCTTGCTCTGCCAGACCCTTTTGTGACGCGAAAGCCATCCTCTTTTAAGACAGTCCGTCCCGTAACGCATTGGTCTCCGGGTCTGAATCACCCCGTTTCTTGTCGTTCCGCAATACAAGCTTCCGTAACTCTGCCATTTTTCTCGTTTCATTACGCTCTCTCCTTTGGTCGCAAGTGTGTCGAGAAGTTCGACCCTCGCTAGGCGGCTTACCCGTTACGAGCGGCCGCAAGCTAAAAAAATACAAAATTAGGCTGCGATTTAACTACACAGTGGCGATTAGATAACTAAAAAAATTTGTCAAAGCTCAAATTTTTTTAAATTTTGCATTTTTTTCCGCTCTCCACTTACACTTGTAACGGTCTAGATGAGTGCTCGCAAAGCCTCGCACGCATTTTTTTATTGTTCATACTCTATCGTCCGCCTTTTCCGCGAAGGGTCGAACTTCTCGACCCACTTGCTAGGAGAGAGCTTATGAAACGGAAAAATGGTAGAGTTACGGAAGCTGCGGAACGCCAAGAAACAGGGTGCTTCATCCCCTCCGACGCCCTGATTACGGGCCGGACTGTCCTAAAAGAGTCTGACTTCCGCGTCAGTCAGGGTCCTGCAGACCAAGAAAACGCCGAGGAGTGGACGTCTGCCGTTCCTAGGGTGCTTTGTATGCTGGAGCCTGACCAAATGGTCTCCTTTGATGCAGGCTCCCAACCCCTTCTTGCCCCTAGCGGAGCCGCAGTGGCTGTTCGCATCACGCGGAAAGACAAGTTCCTAAACGCGGAACTCCGCGTCCACAACATCCCAGTCCGCCGCTGCCTTATCGCAGTTCGGACTGACGCCCAGTTCGGCGGCAAATGGGTCTTTACCAAAGACGCCATCAGCTGCATCGGAACCTATGGGGAAAGCGGCTGGATGGTGCAGTTAGTCGAAACTTTCGGCTGCTTCAACTAGTCCGTGGAGCCGAAAGGCTCCTTTTTTTATCTCTAGCCGTTAAAAAAACAAAACTGAGCTCGCAAAACCTCGCACGAGCTGGCTATATGGCGCTGCAAACGTCATGCCAGTCAAAGCCCTGGCATGCCGCTTGCTATCGCGCCGCGCCAGCCCCCCGCTCCAAAGTCGCATGCTCGCCCCCTCGGGGGCTGCGCCTACCCCCCGCTTCGCTGTGCTCGGCCCCTCAAGGGGCCTGCGCCCCCCGCTCCAAAGTCGCATGCTCGCCCCCTCGGGGGCTGCGCCTACCCCCCGCTTCGCTGTGCTCGGCCCCTCAAGGGGCCTGCGCGGTTTGTATCAACTGCCCTCGCAAAGCCTCGGAAGCGCTGGCTATATGGCGCGGCAAACGTCATGCCAGTCAAAGCCCTGGCATGCCGCTTGCTATCGCGCCGCGCCAGCGAAGACGTATCGCTTATGCGCGCCGTCGCGCGCGGCGATACGCGGCCTCTGACGAGGCCTAGGGAGATTCGCTGCCGCTCATCTCCTTAGTGTTCGCTATCGCTCACGCGTAGCGCTGGCGATGTGCAAGCACGTATCTACGCGATCTATCGATCGCTTCGATGTGCTTGCGCGCCAGCGGCCCCGCTCACATTGGTCGCATACTCGCCCCCTCGGGGGCTGCGCCTACCCCCCGCTTCGCTGTGCTCGGCCCCTCAAGGGGCCTGCGCTAGGACTAAGAGGAAAGGACTCGCTTCGCTCGACCGCTGGCGATATGCTTCGCGCGCCAGCGAAGAGCGGCCTCGCTACGCTCGGCCGGGGCGGAGACCTTTCATCAAGGTCGCCTCCGCCTAATTAGAAGCGTTTGTTGGGCCTGACAGCCGGCTGTGGGCGGCCAGGAAAGCCCCTCCGGGCGAGGGGCACGAAAAAAGCCCACCGGCTGGTTAGCCGATGGGCTGGTTGGCTGTCGAAGTGGGTTAGATATCCCACTTTTCGCTTTCGATATGTTCTCCAGAAGCTGCCTCTGAGTCGGCCCAGCCAAATTCTTCGACACAGGTTTTCAGCACCGCACTGAAATATTGTCCGAACTTCACAGGAAGAGGGGGCTTTTTGCCTGTGATATCCTTCTTCCGCTTCATTCCCTGCGGGAGAATCCTGCAAAGTTCAGTAACCCAGAGCTTCAAGGCTTCGCTGAAGGCTTCAGGAATAATATCCTTGAAATCTTTCCTGTAATCAGGGTTCACCTTCTCCAGATAACAGTTAACCCAGCCGGGGAAGTCTTCCCCGCCGCACAGAGCATTGTAAAACGTCCCAATCCGTGAAAATCGGTCAACGTCGAAATCGTTTTCAAGGATTTTCAGCCACCTTGCACGACCATCGTCTTCACCTATCAACCCTTTCACGCAGTCAGCTTGAGCTTCCATCAACCGCTTGAAAGCCTCAAAATCAGCGGCATAATCAGCAGCGGTTTCGCGGATTTTCGACAGAGTTGTTTGCTTATTCGACATGATAATTCTCTCCAATTATCGCCATTGTCTACAATCCGGGCTGGCGATATGTCGCCGGATTGTGACCACGTGTAACCGTTACACGCGGTTAGTTATTCGCCAGATTTTCAAAGAGCTTTACCACACGTTTCCCGTGTGGCCGGTTTGCTGTCCCGGTGAAGTATTATATCGGTTTGTGGCCGCCAAAAGTAAAGGAAAAAAAATTTTATTTTGTTTTGCCCACTTTTTACGGGAAAAACGCGAGAAAAAAAGTTTTGAGAAACTTACTGGACACTTTGGAAATGAGACTGGACCGCCGACCGCCGACCGCCGACCGCCGACCGCCGACCGCCGACCGCCGACCGCCGACCGCCGACCGCCGACCGCCGACCGCCGACCGCCGACCGCCGACCGCCGACCCCATTTTAATTCCCTCCCCCGGTAGGGTGCGACATAGTGCCGCAGGCGGGGGTGGTGCGCGCGAAAACTCACAGAAACTCATAGAGTTGTAAAGGCTAACAAACGCTATTATACTATCTTCCTTCCCCCGGTGTATAATATCTATCATATACTTTTACTAACTATGAAGTTCTTTTATGTCTACTCACATTAGTATACGAAAACTTCCACGTTCCGAAAAGAACCTTGAAAGCATTTTGGCGCTCGAACTAGAAGTATTACCGTTAGATGCGCCTTATTCAAAAATTAATAATAAAAGTACTGCATATTGGTGGGGAGCATTCGATACAGACAATAATAAATTAGTTGGCGCTACCTGCTTAAGTATTTGGATCCCAGGCTGGGCATTCCTTGCTAGATCAGTAGTTAAAAAAGATTTTAGAGGTCAAGGCCTCCAACAACGCTTTATAAAAGCGAGAGAAAAGTTTGCCCGCTTACAAAATGTCCACACAATTGTAACTTATGTTAGTCCAGAAAATATAGCTAGCGCCAATAACCTGATCAGATGCGGTTACGAGCTGTATATTCCACAAGAAAAGTGGGGCCTCCAACCTTTTTGTTATTATTTTAGGAAAAAAATATAAAAATAATATAAAAAATAGCTGGCGCGTGGTATATTAATATATAAGCGGTTTTTTTAGTCAATTTTTAATAATTTAAATTTATGAAGTTAACTGAGCAGGAATTTAGCGAGTTGCACAAGGAAATTTGCGCGAAGTTTGCCTATACCTTCGCGTTCGATATCCACGACTCGGACGATATATCACAGGAAATTGCCATAATCATCTTGGACGGGCTAGAAAGGTACGACAAAGATAAAAGCTCATTAAAAACCTTTATCTGGCGGCATGTATACAACCGGCTCGTAAACTTTAAGCGCGATAATATGTCGCGGGCTGATATGCCGCCCGAAAACGAGCCCGAGAAGCGCGAGGCGTGGATTAAGAGGCAAGAGGCTAAAAAAGCAGTTAAGCGCGCAGTTCCAATAATTGTGAGCCACAGAGATGATGACTTTGAGCACGTGGATCGCTCTTTATTAGTTTATGATAGCCAAAACATGGAGCTAAATGAGATAATAGAAATAGTAGAGCACAAGCTGGACGCGCGCATGCGCCGTGTATGGATAGCTTGGCAAGCTGACGAGTATATAAATGATAAAGATAAAACTGAGTTTATAGAAACGGTCCGCGCGCTCTATAATGATAGTGACCAGTAACCCCACATCAAATTTTATCCCTAGTAGATTTTATGAATAAGCGTGGACGTATAAGTAAAGAATATTTACAAATAGTTAAAGAAAATATTCATCTTGGTTATGCAGCGGTGGCCGATATTCTCAAGCGGCCCGAAACAGCAGTTAGGCAGTTTTGTGAGCGGCATCATATAAGGCCAAATTCTAATACCGACGAAGATGACAAGCGGCGCAAGATGGTTAAGGCAGATCTCCAAGGCGAGAGTTTCTGGCCTGTTTTAGTTAAGCAGCTGAGTGTAGCGGAGTTAGAATACTTTATTCAGCAATACGCGGCACATATTATCCAATTCGAGCGCACAGCAAAGGTAGCCCATACAGAGAAAATGCAGTTAATGCATTTAATTAGAAATGATATTCTATTAGATAGATGCATGGCGCGCCAAAAAGAACACCTCGACGAAATGGAAAAGATCAAGCAGAAGATAGAGAAAGAAACTAAATCTGGGAACGCGGATCCAAAAGAGCTAAAAAACTTAAACGAATTATATAATGCATATAGTAGCGCGTTCGCCACGTTCGCCAAAGAAGCCTCAGAGCTACAATCTAAGCTTGAGATGATGAGGAAGAATCTAAATATTACTAGAGAGCAAAGAACTAAAAATATCCAAGAGGCTAATAGTTCTTTCGGCGCTTATATAGAATCTTTAGAAGACGAGTTAATCAGAGAAAGAGAAGGTGCAAAGATGAATATCTTTCGCGCGGCTATGGAAAAAGAGAGAGCTAGGTTAATTGAATATCATACTTATGTAGATGGTGAAGTAGATATCCCATTATTAAATGCAGACACCATCGCAATTTTAGATAACAAAAATTTAGAGGATATTACCTAATGAGTAATAAGATCGCGGTCGTTACAGGAGCTCCAGGACAAGACAGTTATTATCTTACTAAGCTACTTTTATCAAAAGGTTATGAAGTATGGGCTACTCATACATATTCCAGCACCCCAATCTCTCTTAGATTTAAAAATTGGGACCATCTAAAAGATTTAAACCTAGCAGTATTAGATATAACAGACTGCTCTGCTGTAAATAACTTTATAAATACAATTAAGCCAGACGAGTTTTATAACCTCGCGGCCAAATCTCATGTCCATTACAGCTTCGAGCACCCGATTTCCTCTTTTGAAGTAAACTCCCTTGGCCCGCTCTATATTTTAGAGTCTATCAGGAAATATTCACTTAGTACCAAGTATTACCAAGCGAGTACTTCAGAGCTTTGGGGCTCTAACTATTCTACTAAGGTTGCAGATGTAGATATTATAACTAGTGTTCATGAAAAGCATTTTATAGATTATGGTGGCATGTCTTATGAAGAAATTAAATATCAAGATGAGTCTACGCCGTTTGTACCTAATTCTCCATATGCAATAGCAAAGCTTTCAGCCCATCATTTAGTTCGTTTATATCGTGAGAGCTATAATATCTGGGCTTGTTCTGGTATCTTACACAATCATACTTCCCCAATGCGCGGCGAGCAATTTGTTGAGCAAAAAATAGCTAAATGGATAGCTAAATTTTGGAAACATTGTAATGATAATAGAGTAGTTCCAGTAGACTTTAATGCTGAGAATATCGTATTTGATAATGGTAGCGAGTATCCAAAACTAAGACTTGGTAATATTGATTCAGTAAGAGATTTTAGCCACGCTGCTGATATGGTTGAAGGAATGTGGCATATATTAAATCACTCAAAACCAGACGATTTTGTGTTAGCTTCTGGAGAAGGACACACTATTCGAGACGTACTTGAGATATCTTTTGGTGCTATACATATAAAAGACTATAATAATTATTGGGTAGTTGATCCAAAATTCTATAGACCAAGAGAAGTAGATTTTCTACAAGGAGATGCGACCAAAGCTAAAAAAGAGCTTGGGTGGGCAAATAAAATTAAGTTTCATGATATTATAGAAGAGTTAGTGCATGTCGCAATCGATACAGAAGTTTACGCCAATAATTGATACGCGTGAACAAATACCTTTAATCTTTGATAAAAAATATTGTAATGATCCGATTAAGAAGAAGTTGGATACTGGCGACTATTCTATAGTTGGTTTAGAAGAGATTTTTTGTATTGAAAGAAAAAAGAGCATAGAAGAAATAGCTGGTAATATTTTTCAAAAGAGAATGGAAAATGTGTTGATGAGGCTTCAATGCTATAAGCATAAAGCTATTGTCTGTGAGTTTTCATATGCTGACTTAATTAAATTTCCTGTTGGTAGTAAAATTAGAAAAAGATTAAAAGTGACCGGGCCGTTTATTAGCAGCTGGCTTAACAATATTGTAATTACAAGAAACATTCCTGTAATTTTTGCTGGAGATGCCTCTAAAGCATCTTATATTACTACACAAATGATGCGATTGATGTGGATAGAATGGATAAGAAAATCCTCAAAATAGCTAATGAAATATATGATATGAAGGATTTTGCCTACACAAGACTTAATTCTAATCAACTCATAGCAGCTTCAAAAGCTTTTAACCCATTAGATATAAAAACTAGTAAGATCCCTGCATATGATGTTGTCAGATTGATGTCGACATCTAACTATCTATGGTGGGCCGCAAAAATATTATTTAATATTACTCTATCACCAATGCAGGCACTAGTGTTAGAAGAATTATGGAAAAGACCGTTCCCAATGTTGATTGGCAGTAGAGGTTTCAGCAAAACCTTTTTGTTAGCTCTTTATGTAATGTTAAAGCTTAGGCTCGTTCCAGGCTCTAAGATAGTTGTTTGCGGCGCGGCATACAGACAATCAAAATTCGTATTCCAAGAAGCTAATAAAATGTGGGATGCGGGCGATGTATATAGATCAACATGTGGCAGGAATGACGGACCACATACATTCCAAGATAAATGCTCTTTCTTTATAGGGAAAAGTGAAGCTCATTTCGTTCCCGTTGGAGATGGCCAAACTATTAGAGGCTTAAGAGCACACACAGTTATCATGGACGAATTCGGGTCAGTTAATCCAGAAATATATGAAGTTGTTATTTCAGGTTTCGGCGCCGTAGCCAAAAATCCTATAGAGAACATGAATTTGTTCTTTAAAAGAGATTATATGATAAAAGAAGGTACTTGGACTGCAGAAATGGAAGAAAATTTTTCTTCTAAAGGCGGAAACCAATCCATACTTTCAGGAACATGTACTTATGATTTTGAGCATTTTGCTAGATACTGGAAAGTCTATAAAAGTATTATAGAAAGCCGTGGAGATGTTAAAAAATTAGAAGGTATAATGGGTGACGAAGAGATTCATAAACTTAATTGGAAAGATTATTCTATTATAAGAATACCTTATGAATTAATACCAGCAGGTATCATGGATGCCAGCACAGTTGCTAGAGCTAAAGCTAGCATGACATCAGACTCATATAATAGAGAGTATGGAGCAGTATTTAGCAAAGATTCTGCAGGTTTTATTAGAAGTAGTTTAATAAGGTCTTGTGTAGCAAGTCATAAAAATAGTATTACAATAAATGGTAAAAAAATTATATATACCGCTAAAATAGCTGGTGACAAAAATTTAAAGTATGTTTTTGGTGTCGATCCTGCATCCGAAGTTGATAACATGGCGATCACGGTATTGGAACTGCATGAAGACCACACAAGAATTGTTAATTGCTGGACAATTAATAGAAAAAAGCATCAGCAGAAAGTGCTAGCTGGGATAGTTAAGGAAAATGATTATTTCCAGTATTGTGTCCAGAAAATAAGAGATTTAATGAGTGTATTTCCCTGTGTTGGTATTTACATGGACGCGCAGGGTGGTGGCCGTACTTTAGAACAGGCATTAGCTACCCCAAGAGATGGGTCTATGCCTATTTATCCAGTAATTGATGAAGAAGACCCAAAAATAACAGATGATTTACCTGGTTTGCATATTTTAACTATGTGCCAGTTCGTAAATCAAAAATGGGTTCAAGAAGCAAATCATGGTTTAAAATATGATTTTGAACAAAAATTATTATTATTTCCTGAGTTTGATAGTGTAACCTTAGCTATTGCTCATCAAGAAGATAAGAAGAAGATAGAAGATTCAGGTATCAAATATGGAGATATTGAAGAAAAAATAGGTTTATATGATACTCTTGAAGATTGTATGTTTGAAATAGAAGAACTTAAATCTGAGTTAGCAAGTATAGTTCATACAAAAACCCCCACGGGCTCTGAAAGATGGGACACTCCAGAAACTAAAGTTGGTACTGGTAAAAAAGCTAGAATGAGAAAAGATAGATATAGTTCATTAGTTATGGCCAATATGGGAGCAAGAACTACTGGTAGAATTACTATAGCTCCCCCAGCATACAATATCCTTGGATTCTTATCTGGATCACAATCTCATAAACCTATTAACAAGAATCAAAAATTATATGCTTCTGGGCCATTAACAGACATGTCTCCAGATTTCTATGGTAGAGTTAGACGATAGTGGTGTAATAATATTATTACAATACTATTACAAAAAGGCCGCAAATGAAAGATTATTATATAAGCTGGGAAGGTGATGAGATGCCTAAAGAGGTTATGGACGCTAGAAATAAAGCTCTTGCATCTTTTAGACAGACTTATCATGGCGTAGATGGAGATATTTCTGGTAGAGATGGCTTTAATCGCGCAGATTGGGATAGTCAAAGAGGTGGCCAGCCTATAAAACACTCAGATATCATGATGAAGGCATCTTGGGTGTATTATGATTGCTCTTTAATTAGAAATATTATAGATTTAATGGCTGATTTTACTGGGCAAGGATTAAGAATCTCACATCCAGTTAAAAGCGTGGAGCGTTTTTATCGCGCTTGGTATAAGCATGTAAACGGTCAAGAAGTGACTGAAAGATTTGCGAATTATTTATATCGCTATGCTAATGTTGTTATCAAGAAGAGCATGGGAAAAATAACCAAAAAGCAGAGAAAAGATATGAGCTCTGCCAGTCAAATTATACCTTATTCTTATACCTTTATTAATCCAGCTATTGTTGAAGTCGAAGGCGGTGACCTTTCATGTTTCTATAAAGAAAAGAAATATGTCATAACTATCCCACAAGCATTTGATACTAGAAATAGCAAAAATCCAAAATATTCTGATTTACAAAAAGATATAAGGGAAGCTATTAAAAAAGGGACTCCAATACCATTAGAACCAGACACTACTATAGTTTATCATTATCGTAAAGATGATTGGTGCTCATGGGCCAAACCTATCTTATATTCTGTTTTTAGAGATATAGATATGCTTTATAGACTAGAACTGGCCGATAGAACAGCTTTAGATGGAGCAATTTCTAATATTAGAATATTTAAACTTGGTAATGTAGAAAAGAAATTAATTCCTACTGAAGCATTATTTCAAAGATTAGATGATGTTTTACAATCTCATTCTCCTGGTGGTACCATAGATATTATCTGGGATGAGGCTATAGAACTAGAAGAGAGTAAAACTACAGTACATCAATTCCTAGGAAAAGAAAAGTATGTCCCTCACCTAGAAAAGATTTATCAAGGTTTAGGTATACCATCTACTTTAGCTGGGGCAACCAATAGTGCCGGTTCAACTAATAACTTTATAAGCTTAAAAACCTTATTGCAGAGATTAGAGCATGGTAGAATGATATTATCTAATTTCTGGATGAATGAATTAAAACAAGTTCAAGAAGCGATGGGTTTTTCAAAAGAACCTATTGTTGAATTTGATTTTTCTAATTTAACAGACGATACTGCTTATAAAGCATTACTAATACAGTTAGCTGATAGAAACTTGATTTCTGATGAGCTATTGCAACATGCGTTTAATAATAATCCAGAACTAGAAAGAGCTAGAATTAATAAAGAAGAGAAGCAGCGAGATAAAGGTAAGAGAGCTCGTAAACCAGGCCCTTACAATGAAGGTGATTTTGAAAAGTTGGTTTTAAGAGATGCCATATCTAAAGGTTTAATTAATCCGAGTAAAACTGGTATTGATACTATAGATAACTTTAAATTAAAACCATTACCTCAACCTGATAAAAATCAGGGTATACCGGGCCGTCCAAAAAATAAGAAAGATACTAAACAGAGACAAAGACAGAAGTTTAATCCTATAGGTTCTATGGGTAATAAATTACAGTCTAAGATAGCTTATGAAAAAATTAGTAATTTCTTAAAACCAATAGTATTAAAAGCTTATAAAAAGAAAGCTTTAAGAGACTTAACCACCGTGCAGTATGCTGATTACGACGATTTAAGAAATACTATGTTTTTTAATTTATCAGACCCTACTAAAATAGGAGATGAAGAGCTTAAAAACTTGCTTGGTGTAAAAATTAACAGAGATTTTCTAAAAAAGATTAATAATTTAGTAACTAGTATTGCGTCTTCGTTGTCTCGCGAGTTGTCTCAAGAAGAAAAAATAGACATTTATACTATAATTTATAATGAAAATTTACAAAGCAGAACGTAATATAGCTGGGCAAATTCTTAACAGTAGATCTATATCTTACTGTACTGAATTAACTTATGATAATAAAGCTCAGTTTATAAATGATGCTGTGCAAAATTTTGCAACAGCTAATAAAAAATTAACAAAAGATTTATATCCAGTAACATCAATTCTAGTATCCACAGTGTGGAATATGAACGATGATGTTTTTCTAAAAGATGAAGTATGGCAAGCTAGACACACACCCATACATCATCCAGTGAATATAAATCATGACCAAGATGTTATAGTTGGCCATATGACTGATATATGGGCTGTTAACGATCATGGTGAAATTATACCTGATGAAACTCCTGTTGATGAGCTACCAGCTATATATAGTCTAGTTAATGCTAGTGTTGTATATACATCATGGTATGAAGAAGAAAAAGCAACCCAAGTAATGGGTCTTATAAATTCTATAGAAGAAAATAAAATGTTTGTTTCTATGGAATGTGTGTTTGAAGATTTTGACTATGTGTTATCTTCTAAAGAAGAGTATAAAGTAGTTAAAAGATCTGAAGAAACAGCTGAAATATCCAATCATTTACGCTGTTTTGGAGGAAATGGTATGTTTGGCGAGTATAGAGTTGGTAGAGCGCCAAGAGGTATAATTTTTACTGGAAAAGGTTTTACAACCAATCCAGCAAACAAAAGAAGTATTATTTTTACTAATATTCCAGCACCATCGGACTATGAAGACGGTGTACAATCTTTAGTAGCACATGTATTGGAGAATAAAACAATGTCAGATACTATTCAAACTGATTTAGATGCTTTGAAGCAAGAGTTTGCCAATCTTCAGGCAAGTTTTGAAGCATTGAAGTCAGAAAAAGAAGCCTTGGCCGCACTCTTAGAAGAGACTAAGACTAAAGCTCAGGTTGAACTAGAAGCCTTTCAGAAAGAAAATATTGAATTGAAAGCATCAATTGATAATCTAAAAACAGAATATCAAACACTTACCCGCGAAACAGAACTTACATCTGAAGGCCTTGGTAAAGATAAGGCTTCAGCAAGTGCTAAGTTATATATAAATTTAACTGATGAGCAATGGGCTCCTGTAAAAGAGGCCTTAGTTGCAGCAGCTAAAAGCTCGACTTCTACCGTGGTTGATAACAGTGCTCAAACTCCTCAACAAGTTTTAGCCAGTGTTGAACCAGTTGTAAATACTAGTCAGGCACAGGTTAATGTAGATACTACTGCTTCCTCAAAAGAAGAAGAGTATTCTGAATTGCAAAAAATTATAGCTAGTTTAATAAACGTAAATATCGACGGAGATAAAAACTAATGTTAAAACGAGATCGTTTTTTCAATCGCGGTGATAGCGAAGTTTCATTCTACTTAAATGAAGTAGCTGAAGCTGGTATTGTTCTAATTTATCCTACTGGTGCTGTTGGTCAGCCAGGTTTGGATACTGATGTTAATACCGCGACTGTTCCTACTGGAACTACTGGTCAACCTTGCGGTGTTCTTATGCAAGACGTTGTCAATAAAGATTTAACCACTTGCCCATTGATGCAATCAAAGATGGAAACTCAAGTTGGTTCTAAAGTTGAAGTCTTAAAAGGTGGCTGGATTGTCACCGATATGATCCATACTGGTTCAAGTCCTGCTCCTGGTAATGCCGCCCACTTCACCGCAGGTGGTTTGTTTACTACTACAACCTCTAGCGTAAGAGTTGGTACATTCGAATCAGCCAAGGTTAACGGTTTTGCTCGTATCCGAATTCAATTGTACTAATAATATAGAGGTAATATAGATCATGGAAAATCATGAATTGTTAATGAAATATCTGAAGCAAAGCGTTTCAGAAAATTTATCAGAAGCCGCTCAGGCTAAGCAAATGTTCTGCAAAGCTGCAGAAGTACCCATCCGCAAAGGCATATTTGACGGCCCAGTTTTGTTTGATAAGGTTTTTAATAAAATATCAACCCCAGACGATCCTAGCCCACGTTTCCCAATTCACTTTCTAACCCCAGGTTCAGAAAATGAATTCGCTGCCTATACTGTTCCTCAGTGTGGAGCTATTCCTTACAGAACTGTTAGCGGCGAAGACATCTACATACATACCTACCGCATAGCGAATTCAATTGATGCTTGTAAGCATTATATTAGACGCGCTCGTTGGGATGTTATGCAAGATATGTTAGAAGCTTATAAAGCTGGTTTTACTTATAAGCTAAATAAAGACGCTGGTCATATTTTGATGAAGGCTGGTACTGAACGCGGCATAGTTGTTGCTGACAATCAGGCTTCAGAAGGTCAATTTACCATGCGCTTGATGAACTTACTAATTACTGCTATGGCTCGTAATGGTGGCGGTAATAGCACAAGCATGGGCGGTTTCCGTTTAACTGATCTTCTAATTTCATTAGAAGCTATGAACGATATTCGTTCATGGAATACTGATCAGGTTGATGAATATACTCGTAGAGAAATATTTACCAACAACGGTATGCTTCGTTTCCACAATGTTAATCTTCATGTTCTTTATGAACTTGGCGTAGGTCAAGAACTTCAAGAGTTTGCTGAAGATACATTAAATATTTCGATGCCAGTTAATGGTGGCGACAATCATACTGACGTAGAATTGTGCGTCGGTCTTGATCTAAGCAAGCGAAATACTTTCGTAATGCCAGTATCTCAAGAGATGAATATGTCTCAAGATCCTTATCTTGACCGTATGGGTCGCTGGGGTGTTTATGGCGATATGGAAATTGGTTTCGGCGTACTAGATGCTCGCGCAGTTATGCTCGGCTCATACTAATATTAATTAGTAAGTTGTTATCCTAAAGGCCGAGGTGCAAGCCCCGGCTTTTTTTATATACTTTTATACTGAAAGTGATAAAATGTCAGATTGTAATTCATGCGATTCTGATTTAATGGTAATGATGTTGCGTGCGATAATAGGTGATTTAGATTCATCTGATTATGAATATACTAACCAAAAAATAAAAATACTGCTAGCAACAGCTTCTAGAATAGTTTTATCAGAAACTTATACTGGCGCAGCAACTTATGAAATATCTATTCCAGATATAAGAGTGGGCGAATTTAGTATTTGCCCTAGCCCTTCTGATATTTTATGCTCTATGATAGTAACTAAAGCAGCTTGTTTAATATTAAATGCCGAACTTAGAGCCGCAGCAAATCTAGATGGCTTAAGAGCGGTATGTGGACCAGCTCAAATATCAAAGACTGAAGGCGGAAGATCTTGGCAGATATTAATGGATGAAGGACCTTGTGCCGCGTATAAAGATTTAAAATATAAAGTAGAAACGTCTGGTTTAACAAGTGGAGAATATTTTAAAGCAATATTAACTCCATTTATTAATGATAGATTTAGAGATAGCCAATGGTGCCCAAATGACATGCGCTAGACAAAAATATACATTTCCATCACATTATTCTGGCGATACATTTGCCGGAACAGTATTTACTATTAGATTAAATGATGCCCCATTAGATTTAACTGGCGCATCTATAGATTTTACTTTCATTAATGAAACAAATAGTAATTATACATATAGTTTAACAAGTGATGATGAAATAACAATAACAAATGATACTGGCGGTGTATTTCAAATAGATAGACAAGTAATAAATTGGTATCCTGGGTTATATAATTATGATATGACAATTACCACAAATGATTCTGGTGTTTATACTTGGATCTATGGTACTTGGAGCATATTAAATGCGAACTAATATATGTATTACTGAAACACCATATGAAGTAAGCATTACAGCTGGAGTTAGAGGAGCTACAGGTCCAATTGGATTAACTGGAGCTTCTGGAATATGTGGATGCACAGGTGGTGGAGGCGGTGGTGGAGATGGTTCTCCTGGTGCTACTGGGCCAGTTGGTGCAACAGGACCTATTGGATTAACTGGAGCGACAGGTTTAGTATCTACTATAATTTTTGATGGTGGCAGCCCTAGTAATGTGTACACAGAAGGTCCAGCGTTTGACTGCGGCGGAGTAAATTAAAATGCCTTTTATTCAATTTCAATTCAGAAGAGGTTTATCTACTGAATGGACCACTGCTAATCCTATTTTAGCTAGTGGCGAAATGGGTATCGAAACAGATACTGATTTGTTTAAAATAGGAGATGGTAGTACAACATGGAATTTACTTCCGTATGGTGGACTGCAGGGTACTACTGGACCTCAAGGAGTCGCTGGTGCGACAGGATCTACTGGAATAATAGGCTTAACAGGAGCCACAGGCCAAATAGGTTTAACTGGAGCTACTGGAATTCAAGGTATCATTGGCGCTAGTGGTTCAACTGGTACTATAGGCTTAACAGGAGCGACTGGTACTCAAGGAGTAACTGGATTAACTGGCGCAACAGGCTCGACTGGCGCAATAGGCTTAACAGGAGCGACAGGCCAAACAGGCCTGACAGGCGCGACTGGGTTGACTGGCGCAACAGGCCAAACAGGTTTGACGGGCGTTACTGGATTGACAGGCGCAACAGGTCAAATTGGATTGGCTGGAGCAACAGGTACTAGAGGAGCGACTGGTTCGACAGGCCCGCAAGGTACGGCTGGGCTAACAGGAGCGACTGGAACTGCTGGTACAAACGGAGCGACTGGTTCGACAGGCCCGCAAGGTACGACTGGG
>Ga0315907_10001680_pt1 | contig 29526 bp, 44 predicted proteins | sample LakEriMetagenome_3_FD_203525 | JGI IMG/M metagenome (GOLD analysis project Ga0315907, IMG submission 203525) | Freshwater fungal communities from buoy surface, Lake Erie, Ohio, United States - Buoy 12 MA123 | ecosystem: Environmental > Aquatic > Freshwater > Lake > Lake biofilm | place: USA...
ACTTTTATGAATGATGACGGCAATGCTGAATTTAACGCTATCGATGATCGCAAAAACTTTTGCGTTTATCATAAGGTCAACTCAAAAACAATTAACACTTACGAAAGTAATTTTGGCGATGGTAACGATACCAAACGAATGGTGGTCGATATGTCGCTGGTTTGCTTTGCTAAAAAATCACAACTTCGAATTTCGTCAGATGAGATTGAAGATTTAATACTTGCAACTCTTCCTACTGATTTAAATTATATTTGGACATCCCAGTATAACGGACTTTCATTTGTTTCTATCGCTGCTACTACACTAATATCAGATGCATATGATGTTTGGAATACTGAATTTGACAACTATAAATACATGATTAGGAATGACCAGGCATTGTTTAAATTAAACTATCAAATCGAAATTATATACAGACAAAGCTGCTTACAAACTTGTCAAACTTGTTAAAAAAAATTAATTATGTCTATCTATTATCCTTCGGGAAATTGCGGTGGAACTGGTTCATTACCAGTCTATTCATGCTCGCCCTGCCCTTCGTATGAATACGGAAGAATCAGGTCAATAGCACTAATCAAAACATCTTACACTATCTTAAATCCAAGCTCTCCAACGGAATGGAATACTGGTATCGCATCAGGTGATATCCGTGTTATATGGGAGACCCAGGGCAGTTATGACGGTGGGAGTACTTCAGAATTAGCGGGATTTGGAGACCGTGAAACTACTAATGGTGGAACAAAGCACTCATTGACTTGGAAAGATCCTAATTACAAAGAGAATGCGGATTTCTACAATACACTTCGTGACTTGTCAGAGTGGACGATTGCATATCGCACATCTAATTCTATTCACATGGTTAACGAACCTTGTACATTCACTCCTAAAAATGACATCGCTGACGATACAAAGTCAAATGTTGTTTGGAATGTAATGGCGGTTTGGTCATCTCCATTGTCACCAGTGCCTTATGATATCCCAGCTGGTATCTTTACTAACTGCTACGTAACAACTCCATAATGTTATGACGGTGCGTCAAAAAAATCACTTATCAATGTTACATCAATTGATGACAGTGATAGGTCTACCAGTATTAATCTACTTGGTTGGCGACATCTACGTGGACTTCAAGAAAATTCGTGACAAAAGCATTATGCATGAAAGCTCGATTGAGCAAGTAAAGAAAGATGTCGACAGACACGAATCACAAATAGTTCAAATAATGCAAAAAGTGTATTAATCAAAGAGGCATTTGATCCCGTAAGATTGAGTGCCTTTTTTAAAATCCTAAAAGTAAATGATAAATGTAAGTTTTAAGAATTGGCGCAAAGATGGTATCGGCGCATTAAATGATTTAAGTTATATTTTCTTGGCACTTATTGGTGCTATTCAAGCGGCGGAAGCAATGGGATACACCATCGATATGCTATCGCCAAAGTCAAAACAGTTTTTGGTAGTTATGGTTATTCTTTTTAAGTTTGTTGAGAAAATGACCGTAAAAACTACTGAACAATGAGAAAGCTATTAGTTACACTTGGATTTATTTTAGTTGTTGGACTAATTATTTTTTTTAGCATCCCACGAAATCCAAAGCCAACTCCTCCACAAGAAAGCAAATATCAAGAAGAGTTAGTTAGATTGAATGAAGAGATTAAAGGTTATGAACTGACCATTGCGGCTCTTCAGGATAGTTTAGTTATTATGGATAGTTTAATAGCGAATAATCAAACCAAAGTTATTTACATAAAATCACAAGCAAATGAAAAAGCTAATCGTGTTAGTAGTTATACTACTAAACAACTTAACGAGTTTCTCACAGAGCGCTACAAAGACAGTATCCGATAGTGTTGTAATAATGAATAAGAAACTTGTCCAGTACATGGTGCAAGACCTTATCCGTTATGATGCGGACAAGCAAGCGTTAAATTTATTAGATAGTAATTTGCGTTTAAAAGATAAATTCATTTCTAACCAGGATGTGGTTATTAAATCACAGATAGGTACTATTAAAGACCTACGTTCGATAATCACGCAGTACGAAGTTGGAGAAACTGAATTGTTAGGCAATATTGACCAATTAAAAAATGACCTTAATCGTAAGAAAAGAAAGTTGCACTTTTACCAAACCGCTGCATTTGCCGCAGTCGCTGGCATTGTCATTAACCACTATATGTGGAAGTATGGTGGTAAGTAACCACGAAGTTTGGCGATTTTGTAATAAATGTTTAAGGTTCTATGATGCAAGGGAAAAGAGTGTATGTTGTTAGTGCTTTGATGCTAATCATATCAATAATTCTAATCAGGATTTTAGCAGTTCAATTAACCAATTATTGCTTAACTCCAAAGGTTGGTCAATCTTATTCCGCATATCAAAAGGTACTTGTTAATGATAACGATGGCGCACTATACGAAGAGATGGAATACACCCAGGTGCAAGTATATAACTATACGAACGATAGTGTTTTTTACATCTTAACGATGTACAATGGTGTGAATTGTAATGATAGTTTAGCCAGTACGATAGTAGAATTTTCAAAAATCTACCATTAGTTTATATAAGTTTTTAACTACAATATCAATTAGTTAGCATTTTTTAAGAAAAAAAAGTGTTGACTTTGTGCTTTCGTATTATTGCAGTTTATATATTTGCTGACATAAACAACTAAAAAATATGTCAACAACATTCAACAAATCAGAAGCTATCGCACTTGTTAGACAAGGCGCGAAAATCACGCACTCAAATTGGGAAGCGTCAGAATTTATCACTCGTAACTGGAGAGATGGATTTTTACAAGATGAAAACGGTGTACTTAAAATCTCTACGGAGTTTTTTAAATACCAACCTGACAATGGTTACACTTTATTTGTGGAGGAGGTTGTATGCTCTTAATGACCGAACTTGAATATGCGGAGTTCATCACTCCATCATGGACATCCATCGCAATCTTTGCTTTCATTTTATTTCTAATCCTAATCTCTATTAAACATGACAATAAGTGAAATTAACTCTACACTGGCAACCGCTCACCTAATAGGTCACATTCAGTTCTTTATTAGAAAAGCAATCGCTCAAAATGATGATCACACTGTTAAGCTACATCTTCAAGCAATCATTACCGCGTGTGAACTTAATCCTGACCTTAATCATTTAATCGAACAATACGAAAATCAATTAAAAAAATATGAATAAACTACCTACAATTGCCGAACTATTCAACGATAACTTGGAAGAGGCATACAAAAATGAGCAACTTAATTTGCTACTGAACCAAGCACCTCCAGCTAACTGGGTAAAAAAACATCCGTACATTAAGGATTACAATTACCTACCAATCGACAAAATTGAGTATCTGTTACGCCGTGTATTCAAGCAATACAAAATTGAAGTCCTACGTGAAGGTACATCGTTTAATGGTGTTTATGTAGTGGTGCGCGTTCACTATCTTAATCCTATCACTAACGAGATGTGTTACCATGATGGTATTGGTGCGCAACAATTGCAAACAAAACAAGGTTCATCAGCTGCTGACTTGGCTAACATTAATAACGGTGCTTTGTCAATGGCATTCCCAATAGCTAAAACAATCGCAATTAAAGATGCGTGCGACCATTTCGGGACTTTGTTTGGTGCTAACCTTAACCGCAAAGATACCGTAGCTTATACACCTGATAAATCGGTAATAGACGCAAAAGAGCAACGTGTGGCAATGCTTATTTCAACATCAGCAAATGAAGCGGAATTAATGAGCATCAAAGAAATTATACCAGTAGCACTACAAGACCAATTCCAAGATAAACTTAATACTTTTAAGAAATGAAATTTAGATGTTCAGGACTTGGCAACCTAATGGTTGAACCAAAATTAAAAAGCGAAAGCTTAAGCGAAACTACTAAAACTTACTTGCGTGAAAAGTATATTTTTGAAAAATACCAGCGCTCAAAGTTTGTAGAAAGTAAGTACATGACTAAAGGCACGGAAGTGGAGGAAGAGAGTTTAACACTACTATCTGTTGTCACACGTAAGCTTTATAATAAGAATGAGAAGCTACTTTGGAATGACTGGATAATAGGCACTCCCGACACTTACGAAGGTGACACAATCGAGAATGCAATTACTATCATCGACATTAAATCATCCTGGGATATCTTTACATTCTTTGCCTCAAAGGAAGAGAAGTTAAATAAGATGTACTACTGGCAACTCCAAGGTTATATGTGGTTGACTGGTGCTAAAGTCGCTCAACTTGCCTATTGCCTAATCAATACACCTACTAAATTAGTAGACGATGAAATTCGCAAAGTAGGTTATAAATTTACTGAAGGCACTGACGAATACAATAAAGCAATAGAAACCATCCGCAAAAACTCAACTTACGATGACTTGTCCTACAAAGAAAAAATTCACACAATTACAATCGACCGAAACGATGAAGATATCGAACGACTTAAACTCCGAATCGAAGAGTGCCGAAAGCACATCTTTGACAAATATGGTTTCGAATCCTGACCATTACGGCGGTGACCAGGTGTATGAAGTAATCAAAGTAATAGAAGCTTGGGATTGCAACTTTAACATAGGTAACGCAGTAAAGTACCTTGGTAGATATAAAAAGAAATTTAACCCAACCGAAGACCTTAAAAAAGCAATTTGGTACATAGAACGAGAAATTATGAATATACAGTATGAAGGCGCATTTGAGAAATGGTTAGCCGAAAATTTAAAGTCAGGCAAAATTAAAATGTTAGAAAACTTTTATATATTTGATGACAGAAAAATAACTAAATTTGAACTACAAATGAAGTTCCAACAAATGATACGTAAATGAGAAAGCGCAATTTAAACATTATTAATGCTGGTACATCATTTAAATATGATCCTATTATGTTGCACTTGGTGTTTCAAAAGCTAGGTAAAGCATCTAAACTGACATCTGAACTTTGCTATCTTAACATACATCCAGTCCTAAAGTCAGAAGCTTACCAGGTATTAAGTGCGGTTGAAGGTTACACATTTAGCGACCTATTAAATGACTGTCTGAAATCTTATCTAGACAAAAATAATCACCTGGCAATAGACCAAACTAATCACACATTTAGTCAAATAATTGAAACTGAATTGAGCGAATGGTTGAATTTGAACATACATTAAAGGTTAAAATGCCTAAATTCGAGTATCATAATTATAGTCAAATGAAACTTGAGAAAGGTCAATTTATAGTGTTGCAATCGAACTGCGCAGAGTTTAATGAGGTGTTATGGGGAGGAGTGATTTTTTATATGAATGACCTCTTCCCATTTGACGAGTTCCAGTATCTGTTAGATGGTGGATTTATTAGAGCGCGTGAGGCAACATTAAGTGAGAAAGCAATGTGTTATCATACGTATGAGCGAACCAACCATTCAGCTTGTTCATTAAACGGAATACAATTTTATTTAAATTATGAAGCAAGCCATTAATCAAATTTATAATGAATCATGTTTAGATACATTATCAAAAATGCCTGATAATTATTTAGATTGTGTAATTACATCTCCTCCATACTGGCAACTTCGTGATTATGGTTACGAAGGTCAATGGGGATTAGAACCAACATTTCAGCAATATCTTGAGCATTTATGGCAAATGATGGATGAAATTTATCGTGTGCTTAAACCTGAAGGAACTGTTTGGATTAATCTTGGAGATACTTACGGAGGTAATAATTCTATGGCATCAAATAATGGAAGAGCTGGATTTGGTAATAAAAGAGAAACAATTGTAAATAGAGGAATTTCTAAATGTTTAATGCTTATTCCTCATCGATTTGCAATTGGATGTATAGATAGAGGTTGGATAATAAGAAACGATATTGTATGGGCAAAAAGAAATGGAATGCCTGATTCAGTTAAAGATAGATTTACTAAAAAACATGAATATTTCTTTTTTATGGTTAAGTCAGAAAAATATTATTTTGATTTGGATAGTATTAGAGATAAGCATAAATGGTCTGATGATAAAAGAAATGATGGCAAAAGACATCAATATGCTGATAATGCAAAAAGTAATAATGATGAGTGGATTGCAACAAATGCAGTATCTTTTAATCCATTAGGTAAAAATCCTGGAGATGTTTCTGACTTTTGGGACATACCAACAAAACCAAATCGTGAATCTCATTATGCGCAATATTCTGATGATTTAATTAAAAAACCAATATTAGCTGGATGTCCTGAAGGTGGTTTAATTTATGACCCTTTCATGGGTAGTGGCTCAACCGCTGAAGCTTGTATTAGAGCAAATAGAAATTTTATTGGTAGTGAAATGTCAATAGATTATATCAATATAGCAAATAAAAGATTACAACCATTTCTAAAACAAAGAACACTATTTTAAAATGAAACGAACTAATTTTAATCTCTTAATCCAGTTCTTGCAGTGTCGCAAGTATAATGGAATGCCTACGGTCAATGACATCATTAAGGCAATTAATCAAACTCAAACTAAAACTATTACACCTCCGCACTGGCAATGGCACTGACTAAAGATGAAAAGCAAAAGTTAGCTATGATATTAGCACTACTGCAAAATGAGTTTAACCAACTTAAAAAAAATGGTCAGTTTAAAGAATGTATCGGAATCGAAAAATCAATTGACATTATTAAACAAGTTTATAAATGACTAAATGCAACGGCTACCTTTGCCCCATCAAATACCAGTGTGATAGATTTACTTCACCATCAAAAAAAATTCAAAGCTATTTAACATCTATTCCTTATGACGACAAAAATCAACAATGTGCATTCTTTATTGATAACAGAGATTATCAAAGAAAGAATAAATCAAATGATGTCAAATAATGAGCATTCAATGCATATCTTATTTGAGATTAAAGACCTATTAGCAGAGTTAAAAGGTCAAGAAATTAAAAACATCGAAGCGGCGTTTCGTGAAGGTTACATGACTACCGACCGATGGTCACTTGAACTGGAAGTGTTTGACCATATCAAAATGCGTTATGACCAGGACACAATGACTTACGATGAGTATGACGCGGCTAAAAGAAGTGCTAATTTCTTTAGAACAAATTTTGGTACAGAGGAGGTGACAAATGGGTAAAACATCAGTAAAATTCTTAAAAGACGAATTAAGTAAAATAATGAAATTAGATGATAGAGCATTATCATTATTTGTAGTCGCTGAAAATATTAATCGAGAACAATTAGTTTATGCATATAAATTAGGTGTAAATGAAAAAGATTTGGAGGATGAATTATTAGATAAATTTGAAAATGCGCATCCATTTTTTAATGATATTTATTAATAATCTATAAAGTAAATTCTCTGCAATCTGTAAAACGGTCGACCAGTTGGTGTAAGCGTGAATGAATAGCGCCTTGGGGAACAACCATATAGCTTTAATTAATAGGTTTTTTGAAGCGTGGAAAATATGGGGATGAGAGTTCGAATCTCTCACTGGTCACAAAAATTTAAATACTATGACAACAATTCAAAAGTTAAAACAAATCCTTGACGAAAAAGGAATTATGGGAGTAGGTGATTACTTCAAAGAAAATGCTTGGGAACTTGAAATGGAAGAGCAACGCATTATCCAGGATGCTTACAACACCGCATACCTCGAAGGTTACGAATATGCCAACGCAACAGATTATAAATCGCCCAAATCAGGCGGTGATTATTACCACGAAAAATTCTTAAACAAATGAACGGAGAAGTTATTAAAGATAGTAGCGGTGAGTGGCTAATTAAATACACCTACCTGACTGAAGATAAACAAGCAATCTCACACGATTTGCCCATACATCCATATTACAAAAAGTACAACTGGACTGTTGGTGATATTGTGAAATTCCAGTATGCAAAAGAATGCATCTATCATTATCCGCATCAATGCACTTGCCTTAATTCGACACTTTATGCACTTCCAGTTGTGCAACCTAAAAGCAAATTTGACTTATGGCTATTCATTATTACATTAGTTGCTTTTATTCTAATGCTATCCCAGGCATTTGGACAAGGTGTAACTATTATGTCAGGTAGTGGAAGTAAAGCTGATGTTGCCTATCTTAAACAATGCAATGTCCAAAACTTGCGCATCATGATAAAGCCATTAGATCGCGCTAAAAAATTTAAGATATCACCTGATAGTGCGTTTAAAGTAGAATTGAACTGGGCTTTGAGATTAGTTGACGAATGCAACGTTCAAGGCATCAAACCAGTTGTTGCATTTAATGACCTATCATTTGATACTATCACGGATGAAATGCCGATGTTTTGGGCGGATACTAACTACCTGAACAAAGCTTATAAATACATCGACCAAGTAGGTGCAAAGTTTGCAAACAAGGTTTACATCTATGAGTTCCTTTCCGAACCAGCAATAAAATTAAAAGATACGGTTATAAGTCCTCCACGTTTGGAAGAGTTTTACATTAAAGCACTTGCCATTATACGTAAGCGAGATAATAAAGCTTTATTTATGCTTACACCTGGTGCTTATGGATTGCCTACAAACTACGGAAAGTTTTTGCCCTTTAATATTATGGATAGTAGTTTAATTTACAACTTTCATATGTATTTGCCGTTTAACTATACACATCAAGGTTTGAAAGGTCGCCCGAAAGGTATTGATTATCCTTTACCAAACTTTAATGCAGACACTATTTTAAAGCGATTTAAGGCGGTTAAGAAGTGGAGTGATAATCATGGCTACCCAATTTATTTGGGAGAGTTTAACGCAGTCAGATGGTCTAAAAATAGTAGTGCTTATGTTCAGGATGTAATTAATGCGGCTAACCTATACGGATTTGAATGGTGCTATTTTGCTTACAAACCAAATTTTTATGCGTGGAATCCGTTTTTTGATATCGCTAATCCTACAAAAAATCCAACTAAATACTATTTAAAAAATTATGGCATCGATAGTCAGCACTGGCTAATGCTAATCTATTATTTACAAAATGGAAACACTAATTAAATTCATTTTATATTTAATGCCTTTGATGGGCATCAGTATGTTAATCGTTATAATAATTGAAATTTATGAAAATATCAGAAAACGGAATTAAACTAATTAAATACTTCGAAGGTTTTTGTCCGAAGCCATACAAATGTCCAGCTGGCATTCCGACCATTGGTTATGGTGCAACATTCTATCTCGATGGAAGCAAAGTAAAAATGACTGATAAACCTATATCTGAAGCGGATGCTACTGTATTATTAGCTAAAATGGTTGTGCAATTTGAAAATCAGGTTAACTCATTCCTATCTGCTAAAGTAAACCAAAACCAATATGATGCTTTAATATCATTATCGTATAACATAGGTTGGAATGCTTTACGTAAATCAACATTGATAAAACTAATTAATGCTGATCCTAATGCCCAAGGTATTGAAATTGCCTGGATGAAATGGGTTCATGGTGGAGGACGCAAGTTACCAGGACTTGTTAGGCGCAGAAAAGCTGAAATTGAACTTTACTTTAAAGGTAAAAAGACACTTGAACAATTGGCAAATGAGATTATGAACCTCCCAAGATATAATGACGATGAAATTTATCTTTAAACTTAACGAATATCCATTTGATGAAATGAATAAGCGCGAGCGCGACAACCTCGTTAATGCCTTACGCGATGAATTAGCTAAACTTACATGGCGAGAAATTGCCTGGACAGTTTGGGGCAACGTGTGCATCTCACTTATGGTAAAAGATGAATTTTACTTTTTTAGAATTATTGAAATTGATAACCATTTAATACTACTTGAATATGACGGAACTGCGTCTTAAAAAAGAATTCGAGATGAACCTCGAAGCTCAATTAATGCATCTTGAAAAGATAGATGCTTATCGTGAAAACATCATGCTTAATAACAATCTTACTTTGCATGAATTTACAAATGCCTTGCGCATCAATCAGCACCAGCAAGAGATTAATAAACTGCAAGAAAGAAATCGTTTAATTGATACTTATTTAACAGAACTATGGAAAACAGAATTAAAATCGAAAAACTTAAAAAAGAAGTTGAAGAGTTAACAAAGCATTTAAAACTCCGAACCGCTAACACTGACGCATCGCGAGATGCCGTAACAAAGATGATAGCATTCAAGAAAAATCGAATTTTGGAGTTATCGATGCAATAGTTATCTTTACAGAAATTACTGAAAATTATGTTACAAGCTAATGTTACTGGGACTATCGGGCAAGATGCCATAGTTAACAACACATCCGAATATCAAATTTTATCGTTCAGCGTGGCTGCATCGCAGAAAAAAAACAAGAACGGTCAATATGATACAACCTGGGTTAAATGTGTTAAATTCTATCCACAAGGTAAAGCAATCGAGTTAACTAAAAAGTTAACCAAAGGTTCTAAAGTTGCCGTGTCAGGTAGAATAGAGTTGTCTGAATGGACAACCAAAACTGGAGAGAAAAAAGTCGACATTCAATGCAATGCCGATTACATCGAGGTCTTAAGTTCAACCTTTGATGCAGTGCCAGTGCCAGCGTCAAACAATGTCGCTGATCCTTTCGCGTAGTTGTTAATTTGTTTTATGTTGTTAGTTTGGGCGCATCTTGCGCCCTTTCTTTTTTATAACTTATTAACAAAATGCACTTTTTTTTATGGGAAGCGTTTTTTTTTTCGGGAAGCGTTTTTTTTTGACTTTTGGGAAGATTGGGAAAGTTGGGAAGGTATTTGGAATCGTTTTGGAAGCGTTTTAGGAAGCGTTTTCGTGTTTTTAAAACATTGATTTTCAATGAGTGGGAGGTAAAGAAGCGCTTTTTTCTATATCTACTAATTATTTTATAAAAAGTGCCTATTTTAGTATAAAATGCTAAAAGGTAGGGGATAATAGGAAAACATACCTTCCTTCCTTCCTAACCAATGTTAATAACACTTACCTTTAACTACTTGCTATTGTATTTTTTTATTTTACTTTTACATTCGGGATAAAGTTTATTAGTTAAAATAAGATATTTACTATCATAAATGGTAGAGTTATTTTTGTAAGCTTTATCCCAAATAAAATTTAACTATTTAATTCTACCATTATGATTAAAGAAGCTATTGCTTATTTGCAACAAGGCATCAGTGTATTACCAGTAAATAAGCTTAAAGTGCCAACCATTAAGAGTTGGACAAAGTACCAAAGTCAGTTAATGACTGAAGAGGAAGCCGAAGAGTTTTTTGCTGATGCCATAGGTATAGCAACCATCGGCGGTAAAGTAAGTAAAGGTCGAGAGATGATTGACATCGACTGCAAGTATGACCTTACTGGAAAGCTTTTCGAAAATTACGCAGAAACTATCCGCAATCATGCGCCTGACCTAATTGATAGGTTAGTGATAGTGCGCACTCCAAGTAATGGTTATCACCTCATTTATTTAACAGATGGCGAATGTTCTAAAAATTGCAAATTAGCTAATCGTTATTGTACTGACGAAGAGTTAGAGCATAATCCAAATGAAAAGGTAAAAGTGCTAATTGAAATTAAAGCGGAGAAAGGATATTGTTTAGCACCTCCAACATCAGGTTATGAATTTCAAAGTTTACGAACCGAGGCAATTTTAATTAGTGCTGAAGAGCGCGATTTACTATTGACACTGGCACGATCATTTAATCAGGTTGTTGAAAGTGAGGTTATAGTTCCAAAAAAGATTAAGGATGTCGATGACAGTAGTTTTATCGATAGTCCATTTGACGATTATAATTTGCGCGGTGATATCTTAACTGAATTTACTAAACATGGTTGGACAATTGTCCAGGAAAATGGGACACGTTTCTTTTTGAAAAGACCAGGTGACACATCGAGTAAAACATCAGGCACATATCATAAAGACCTAAATAAGTTTTATTGCTTTAGTACATCGACACAATTCGAAAGTGAAAAAGCATACAATAAAAGTGCAATCTATTGCCTTTTAAACTGTAATAATGACTGGACTAAATGCTTTAAGGAATTGTTGGATGCTGGATATGGTCGAGTGCGTAAAAACATAAAAAGTAAATATGCATCGGTCATCCATTCGATGAAAGCTGACAATGCCGAAAAGGATGAAATAATAGATGAGATACGTAAGCTGGATGGATTAAGCATTGCTGATTGCGCCGAAATAATAGACAACTACGAAGCTAACCAAGGTAAAAAGATTGCGCAATTTTGGGAGGTCATTCCGAATAAGGATAGAAAGCCGACTATTAAAATTCAGTTGCATAAGTTCACGCAGTTTATTAGTAATCACCTGAACATTTATCGATATCGAATTGATAATACCTTTCGATATGTTAAGATTGAAAAGGGATTAATTGAGGAGGTTAAAATAACAGACATTAAAGATGCTATTTATGATTACATAATGTCATTATCATATGTGTTTGATAGTATCATGCGTGATGATTTACTTGAGATAGTTCAACAAAGGTCAAACACTTTATTCAGTGATGGTCAGATGGAATTTGTTGAATACACTAATGTTAAAATATTAAAGAGTGATAAGCACTATGCATACTTTCCTTTTTTAAATGGCATTGCGCGAGTAAGTGCTACCAACGGCATCGAGTTGTTGGAGTATTCACATGATGACATTAAAAATTATGTGGTTTGGAAAAGTTCAGTTATTAAACATGAGATTAAGTTAAACGATAACTTTATTGAGCATCCATTTTATAAATTTATTTGGAAAATAAACGCGGATAATACAGACCGTGCTGATTACTGCATGAACATTATCGGTTATCTCCTCCACGATTATAAAGATGAAATGAAACCTTACTGTATTATTTTTGGTGAGGAAAGTTCAAATCATAAAGTTGGCGGTGGTACTGGAAAGGGATTACTAACGAAAGCCGTTAGCAAATTATGTAAAACGGTTACTATTGATGGAAAAGGATTTGATCCCAATAAAACGTTTGCTTTTCAACGTATCACTATTGACACTAAAATTATTTTACTTCAGGACACTGAAAAGAATTTACCTTTTGAAAGCTTATTTAGTAAGATTACTGATGGTTTAACAGTAGAAAAGAAAAATAAAGACGAATTATTTATTGACTACGAAAATTCCCCAAAGTTTTTAATTACCACAAATTATAATATCGATAATGAATCTCAAGCATCTAACAGAAGGCAATTTTTACTTGAGTTTAGCAATTTCTTTAATGATAAAAATACACCAGTTGACTACCTGGGCGAACATTTATTTATCGGGTGGAATGCTGAACGATGGGATATTTTTTACACTTTCATGTTAACATCAGTTCAGTTTTATTTAGGCAATGACTTGCGTAAAATGGCTGAATCAGAAACATCAATACAGAAGCGCATTAGTGATAAGTTTACACCTGAATTTTATGATTGGTTTGTTGAGCGAAAAGTGGAGGACTGGACAAAGATTAGCAGCTTGTATTCCGAATTTTTAACGCAGTCAGAGTTTAGCGAAAAGGACTATTCTAAACAAAGGTTCAGCAAAGCACTGGATAGTTCATGCAAATTTTTTGGATTAAAATACGAAAGGTCAAAAGAAGCGGTAACTAAAAACCTGATTGTAAGATGGAATTAAGAGATTATCAAAAAAGGATAGCGCAACAGACTGCTGAAAAGGTCAGAGAGTTTGGCTTTTGTTATATTGCCGCGGAGGTGCGTACTGGCAAAACATTAATGGCACTAAAAGCGGCTGAATTATTAGGTAAAAAGAATGTTTTATTTTTGACTAAAAAGAAAGCCATCAAAAGTATTGAAGATGACTACACTAACTTCGGATTTAGTTATAAAATTAGGGTAATTAATTACGAAAGCATACACAAAATTAGGGATAACTTTGACCTAATAATATGTGATGAGGCACATACTTTAGGTGCTTTTCCAAAACCAAGTTTACGCGTTTCACAACTTCGTAATTTTTATTATGAAACGGATAAGATACTTTTAAGTGGCACACCGCATCCCGAAAGTTATAGTCAGATATTTCATCAATTTTTTGTTTGCCAAAAAAATCCATTTGTTGGAATGAACTTTTACCAGTGGGCAAAAATCTATGTTAACATTAAGCAAAAGCAATTTGGCTATGGTATCGTAAATGATTATAGCGAAGTTTATGAATCTAAATTATTTCCGAAAATTGATGATTATTTTATTAGATGGTCACAAAAAAGTAGTGGATTTGTCACTGAAATTACAGAGGAAGTCCTTTATGTAAAAATGAACAGTGATGTATATAATATTGCTGATGAATTAGAAGCTAATAAAGTTATTCAATTACCTGATGGGGATGTATTGGCTGATACTGGTGTTAAATTAATGGGTAAATTACATCAGCTTTATTCAGGTACTATTTTAACTGAAGATAATCAAGGAATAATAATAGATACTACTAAAGCTGAATTTATAAAAAAACATTTTGAGGGTAAAAAAATCGGCATTTTTTATAAGTTTAGGACAGAATTAGTAATGTTATATAAGGTCTTTGGAAGAGCGTTAACAGAGGATTTACATGAGTTTGACACTACCGATAAGATTATAGCATTACAAATGGTAAGTGGACGCGAGGGTATTAGTTTGAAAAATGCTGAATATTTAGTGTTTATGAATATTGATTTTTCAGCAGTTACCTACTTTCAAGCACGTGATAGGATGACAACCAATGTCAGGACTTTTAACAAAATATTTTGGATATTTGCAATTAATGGTATTGAGCATAAAATTTACAATGCCGTAAAAAATAAAAAAAATTATACGTTGCGACTTTTCAAAAAAGATTATGTACTTTCTCTATAAACACTATTATGACAATAAAGTTTTCTATGTAGGCATTGGCAAATGCAGAAAAAATAACGGCATTAGTAAATATCACCGAGCATACGATGAAAGCAAAAGAAGTGTAGCGTGGAAAGAAATGGCAAAGGATGGATTTCGTTTTGAAATAGTGGAGGAGAGTGAAGATAGAAAGCATATCATGGAGCGCGAAAAATACTGGATAAAACATTATGGTCGGCGCATCGATGGTGGTAAGTTGGTAAACATATTACCAGGCGGCAATTTAGTTTTGGAAGATCCTATTAAAAAGCGCAATCGAATGATTGGTAATAAAAATAGGTTAGGTAAAAAGTTTAGTGAAAAGTCAATTGCACTTATTAGTTATAAATCTAAAGGCAATAAAAACGCAATTGGTTATCGTAGTTATGCAGCTAAATTGAAATATAGTTTCGCTAAATTAGGTAATACATATGCAAAAGGTAAGTTTGGTAATAAAAGTGGTAAGTTGCTAAATGTTGAAACTGGGCTTATCTTTGACAATATTCATGAGATTAATGACTTCTTTTTTAATGGTTCTGTAAAAACTTTCCTAACTTTGAAAACCTACATTGCAAAAGGTGTAACGTTTAAAGGATTAACATTTTATCGCGTATGAGTTATCAATTTATAGATGAAAGTGCAACTATACTTAAAGTTATTGTCGATGGTGATGAACTTTTATTTAAAAAGGTTTATTGTTCAACGGCGGTCGATGGTGATTATTTTATTTTAAATACCCACGAATACGAAAGTTCAATTTATCGTCAGGAGTTTAAATTGTTATACACCGATTGCACAAGTCCATCAGTAGCATCAGCAATAGCATTGCAAACTGCGGTAGATGCAATTATAAATAATTATGCTGGTACTTCAACTGGTGGTGGTATACTACACGGCACGGCATCAGGAACTGATACTTATGCGGTAAGTATAACTGGTGTTACTTCTTATGCGGATGGTGATGCATACTTGGTTAGGTTTACTAATGGTAACACAACTGGATGTACATTAAACGTAAATTCTTTAGGTGCTAAAGCACTTTATCGCAATAATGATGGTGCATTAATAGGCGGTGACATTGTAGATGGCGGTGAGATTTTAACCGTTTATAATTCAACTACTGATGCTTTTCAGTGTATAGGTACTGCACCAAACACATTGCTTGCATACGTAACAAATGCTGATAGTGTAACGATTACTAAAGGTCAAGCGGTATATGCTTTTGGTGGTACTGGCGACCGATTAAGAGTTAAGCTTGCATCGAATACAACTGATGCTACATCAGCACAAACTATCGGAGTTGTTCAATCGACATCAATAGCAGCAAATCAGAAAGGATTAATCATCATGCAAGGTCAGCTTGACAACTTATCGATATTACCAACATCGACTTGGGCGGATGGTGATCCTATTTATTTAGGTGCAACGGCTGGTTCGTTTACTAAAATTAAACCATCAGCACCAAACCATTTAGTTTATGTTGGCTATGTACTTACTGCAAGTCCTGGTTCAGCGGGTAGAATGTATGTGCGTCCGCAGAATGGTTATGAGTTGGATGAACTACATGATGTGCAAGCAACCGCACCAAACAATAATGACACTTTATATTTTGATAGTTCAGTTAGTCAGTGGAAGACTGCATCTATTGCAACCATTACTGGTAATGCAAGTGCATCAAACACTGGAGTATTATCCTCTACAGACTGGAGTACATTTAATGGTAAGGTTACCTCGCCTTGGGCATATAGGTTAAGTGGTAGATTTTACACCCCTTCAACTAATGCATTAGCTATTGGCTCAACACCTAACGTAGCAAATAGCATTAGATATAGTCCAGTTATAATTGAGAGAGATATTACTATTACACAGTTAGGTATTTCAGTTGTAACAATAGCTGGGACTGGTAATACTGCGAGAGTAGGTATTTATTCAAACAATGCATCTACTAACCAACCATCAAGTAGATTAGTTGACAGTGGTACGATTACTTTAGATGGTTCAACTGGACAAAGGATTGTAACTGGATTATCAGTAACATTAACTAAAGGATTATATTGGTTTGCTTATTTTAGCAACGCAAGCACTGGAACTGTTGCATCAATAGCTAATTTAAATTTACCTGATGTTATTGGTACTACTGGGACATTAAATAATGGACTTATAACTGGTTATAGTCAATCATTAACCTACACAACTTTGCCAGCATCAGCATCGAGTTTAGGTAACATATTTAGTGGGGCAAATTCATACTGCATTTATTATTATTATTAAAATGGGACAAGACATAATTTACCAATGGGTTGAAGATGGAGTAAATCAGGTTGTATCAGTTACAAATACACCAACCATCAATTATGAGTTATCAGGTTATATCGACTTGGTAGCTGGGAGAGCAACAGTAAGTTCTTATCATGCTGGTAAAGCGGTTATACTTACGCGTAATCAGGACAACACTACCTTAATCGGTAACGTGTACATATTTTCGCCTAACACGGTTAACAACGTAAGCTTTGAGATTAGGTCAACTAACACCAGCGATAACGGTACTATTTATTGGCAAATAGTGGAGTAGTTATTTAGATTAATTCTAAATAGATTAGTCAATAGTCTATCAATCAATCAATTATAAATCAATGGCGAAAGCAACCAAAACAATAAGCACAAGGTTCATCAAAAAGGCGAGGCGTAAGCGACCTGGTGTGCATTCCAAAAAGAAAAATAGTGGACTAAAAATGTCCAAAAATTACCGCAAGAAATACAAAGGTCAAGGTGCTTGAGAGTGTATATCAAAAGAAAGTAATTGCCAAATATGAAAAGGATGGGTACTATGTTATTAAATTGGCTAAAACGAATAAGAACGGCATACCTGACTTATTGTGCATCAAACCGAGTGAGGTATTATTTGTGGAGGTCAAGAACGAGAAAGGGAGGTTGAGTGAATTGCAGAAGTACCGCATTAAAGAATTAGAAACAAACGGATTTAAAGTTATTGTAGATAAATATGAAATGGACAATCATTCATCCAAGTAGAGGTCGATGCCAAAAAGCATTTGAAGCAGCAGAGAGTTGCATTAATAACTTCGATAGTAGTGTAGATACACTTGAGTACATTGTGAGTATTGATAGTGACGATGCAGAACAAACGTGTTATGCGCAATGGTGCGTGCCATCAGGAATTACTTTGATCATTAACAATAACCGTTCATTAGTCGATGCGTGCAACAATGCGGCAAAGATTGCCAGTGGTGATTGCTTCCTTGTTTTATCGGATGACTTCCTAACACCGCGTCACTGGAACGAACTACTTAAGCTTAAGATTGACCGCGATATGTATGGCATCCTGGTTAATGATGGTATAAGTGATGGTGACATTATGAGTTTGCCTATCATGAGCAAAAGCTTATACGAGCGCATAGGTTACATCTACCATCCCGAATTCTTTAGTCTGTTTGCTGACAATGCTCTGTTGGATGTGGTTAAGAAGTTAGATTGCCTAATTGATTGCAGACATCTATTGTTTGAGCATATGCATTACATTGTAGGTAAAGCACCTAAAGATGCAACTTATGAGCGCGAGAATAGTCACTATGCATACACCAATGGTAAGATGATTTACGATAAACTAAAGAAGCGCGGTTATGACCTCTAAAAAGTATTTGACCATTCTCATACCTACACTTAAGAAGCGTGGCTTTTACCTTGAGCGGTTAATGAAGTGCTTGAATGCGCAAGATCAAACGCACGTGGAGATTATTAGTTGCGTTAATGAAGGTAACGTAAACATAGGTAAGATTAGAAACCTAATGCTTAAGCAAGTCCAAACACCTTACTGTGTCTTTATTGATGACGATGACCTGGTAGCAGACACATACATAAGCGACCACATAGAGATGATAAGCATGGGCGTGGATGTGATAGGATTTAAAGGTTTGATTTATACTGATGGTCGCAATCCGATTGAGTTCGTTCATAAGCATGGTCAGACTTATGAAACGGCAAAGCAAGGCAAGTACCCGATTTACCATCGCCCGATAATGCACATTAACGCCATACGAACCGAGATAGCATTAAAGGTTGGTTATCCTGAAAAGACATTTGGTGAGGACAAAGATTATGGTTTGAAGTTAGCTAATAGCGGTTTGGTTACCAGTGCTGGCTTTATTGATAAGGTTGAGTATTATTACTATTATAGAACAAAAAAATAATGTATAGTCAAAATAACGAAGAGCAAATAATCCTAAACTATTTAGGTGATAGCACTGGTCACTTCTTGGACATTGGTGCTTTTGATGGAATAACTTTTAGCAACACTTACGAGTTAGTTAAGCGCGGATGGACTGGTGTAATGGTTGAGGCATCACCACGAACATTTATAAAGTTGCAAGAAAATGTGGAGGAGTATAAAAATAAATTAACTTTGGTTAATGCGTGCATTGTTACAGATGACCAAAAGTTGGTTGACTTTTACGATAACATCCAAGCGACTGCAACGCATAACTTACCGAATGTAGAGAAATGGAAAAAGCAAACACCATTTGATATGATAGCAGTAATGACTTGTCATCATAAGACCTTACTTGAAAAGGTTGGACATATGTACGATTTTGTGAATATTGATGTGGAAGGTAGTTCGACTGATTTGTTCATGTGCCTTTATGATGAACTACCTGATGTTAAGATATGGTGCGTTGAGCATGATGGTAACGATAAAGCAATAATTGAGAAGGCGAAAGGATGTAAGGTGTTATTGCGTAATGGTGAGAATTTAATATTAGCTAAATAAACTGATATATGAGTGATGGATTAATTCCAAAAGTTCCCAAAAAGAAAGGCGGTTTTAGAGAAGGTTCAGGTCGCAAGAAACGTGACGAAGAGCAAGAACTAATCCGTAAGCTATCGCCTTATGATGACCGCGCCATTGCGGTACTACTGCGTGGTGTTGAACGTGGCGACTTTAACTTTGTGAAGCTTTACATGAACTATCGTTATGGTACACCACAACAACAAGTAAAGATAACCAACGAACAACAACAAGTAGTTATAAAGTGGGATGAGTGATATCGAGATTCATTTAAAGAAATTACACCAGGGACAAATAAATGTACTTAATAATTCAAAGAGGTTTAATGTCCTTAAAATCGGTAGGAGGTTCGGCAAAACAACTTTTGCAATCAATTATCTCATACCTCGAATTGCTATTAGTGGTGGTTTTGTTGCCTATTTCACTCCTACTTACACTGACCTTGCTGACGTTTGGTCTGAAGTTAAAACAAGGTTATCGCCTATTATCGCAGAAAAGAACGAGCAAACAAAACAGATAAAGCTTATCACTGGAGGTGTGATTGACTTTTGGTCGATGGATAATCCTGACAGTGGTCGAGGTCGCAAGTATGCGCGTGTGATAGTAGATGAAGCGGAGAAAGCAAAGAAGTTTAAAGATGCATGGCAAAACACCATCTTACCAACGCTAATGGATTTTAAAGGTGATGCGTGGATTCTATCTACACCAAAGTTTGGGCAAACCTATTTTAAGCAATTGCACGCAAATAGAAAAGATAACTGGGCATCGTTTAACCTATCGACTTATGACAATCCATTTATTGATCCTAATGAGATTGAAGAGATAAAGCAAACCATGGATGAGTTAAGCTTTAGGTGCGAGATATTAGCGGAGGATGTCGATGTGACTAATAATCCATTTGCTTACGCATTTGATACGAATAAGCACATCGCAAGTGGTCTATTTTACGATGCATCTCTTCCAGTGTATTTATCATTTGACTTCAATAAAGACCCGATTACGTGTATTGCTGGGCAAAGCAATGGTAACACTATCCGCATCATTCAAGAGTTTGCGTTAAGCAATAGCGACATCTTTGAGTTATGTGATTTATTGTTGGCTACTTTCCACAATGTGCCGTTAATTATAACTGGTGATGCCACTGGTCGCAATAGGTCGGCACTGACTAAAGGTAACTACAATTACTACACGGTAATAAAGCAAAAGCTGATGTTAGGCGACAATCAAATGAAGGTCGGTAATATTAATCCATCTGTTGCCGATACGAGAGTGCTTATGAATAGTTTGTTGCAGAAAGCGGACATACAGATTAACGATAGTTGCGTGAGGTTAATAAAGGATTTAAAGTATGTGGAGGTAGACAATGAAGGTGACATTAAAAAAGATAGAAGTAGTGAGTTTAAGATGTCCGATTTTTTAGATTGCTTTAGGTATTATTGTTTTGCGTTTCACCATCAATTTATTAAAATTTATGCGTAAATTTGAAGCATGGCAACATACACAACTACTATTACAATTAAAGGTGATGAGTTAGGCAATGTACCAGGATGGTATATGTTTAGCACAACCGTTCAAGGTTTAGGTTATAACTTAACTCCTAATGCATCATTAACCGACTGGTGTGACCAAATTGTAGCGGATGGTTTAGCTGGTACATGGAATTATGTTATCACTTATTCTATCCAAGGTTCAACCACATTAAACACTGGGACTGATTCCGTAATTACGTTTACGATTACTAATCCGAACGATGTACCATTAATGATTGTTATCACCACTGAAGATAATTACTATCCTGCAAGCTTTACTAATCCATTAACTGTATGTGAAGGTGCATATGAATTAACATTAACTGCGTGCGAGGATAATTACGTTATACCAGCTGGTATTATACCAAGTAGTAACTATTACTTTGTGATTGAAACAAACCGAGGTAAGCGTTATCGTCAAGCGGTAAGCACTAATGTAGATGGCGATGTTCAGCTATGGGCGGCAGCACCTGAATTCCCAGTTGGATTTTTTACACCTGAAATGTTTACTTATACTTGCAAAGTATATACTGATAGTGAGTTAACCGACCAGGTTCAATTTACGATAGACAATATCGTTTACAACACAATAAATTTAAAATTCATTCACACAATAATCGTATCTGACTAATATGCCAAATTTAATTCAAGAAAGAGCTTATAGCAATCTTTCAATAACATTAAGCACTATCAATAAACAATATTTTGAATTAGAATATGATGTTTATTATAATTATAATACTGACGATGATACCTACACTGGTACTGATTTCGTGCAAATAATAATACCAATATCAAACATTAATGCGCAATTAGTGCAATGTAAAGATGAAACTGGTCAAGAAATTAATGCATCAATAGTTATTAAAAATAATCAAGACACTGTATTAACATTAAATACTAATGAATGGTATGTTGCTTTAGGTCAAATGCAAACTTCATTTTTTGATGATTTAATACAAGATATTTATTCAGTATCATTCGCATGATAGAAGCATTAATTATAAATAGTTTTATCTGTATTGGTTTTAACATCGCAACTGAACCAGGCATGATATTAAACTGGATAGAGAAGTTACTTGAAGATAAACCGCTATGGTTGCAAAAACCGATTTACCTATGTCCAGTGTGCATGGCATCAGTTCATTCATTGTGGGTATTCCCTACATTAGATTTGCCGTGGCATTATTGGTTTGGTTATACACTTGCACTATGCGGGATTAATGCGTTAACTTATGGATTTGTTAGCAGTATTAGAGAAAATTAGAACTGATTTAACTGGTTACCTGATTGAACAAGGTTTTGAATTTGTAGGGAGGTGTAATTGTTCAGCGTGTTATCAGGATAAATACAAACGCGATAACATCTTAATAAAGGTTTGTCGCAACAGAGCGGAGTTTACATTGATGAAAAACAAGCATATCTACGAGATAGCTAAATTAGATAAGTTACACGAAGCAATAGAAAGTTATGGAAAAAGTAATTAATTGGCAATTACACGAAGGTCACACAATAGTTCCAGCATTCACTGTTGGAGGTGTGCAGTATTATGGTTTGCAAGATAGTTTCAACACATTTACCGAGCGCGGATTTCAAGCGTTAGCGGTATATGATGAATGGAATAATCGAATGACTAACGACCATTTAAAAGCATTTGTGGAGGTGATGTATGAGTGGATGTCGGGCAAGAATGGTCAGATAGATATTATGAAGGTTGGAGAGTTGGTGATAATGATTAAAGAGCGTTTGAACTGGATAGTTCCGACCGCAGAGTTACTTTATAAGATGGCTGGTGTTGCTTTTTTTGATGAACATGAGAGTCCTTATGTGTATGATGCAAAGTATGCTGAAAAGAAGATTAAATTTTGGAAAGACAATGTCGACCAACCAGAGGTTTTTTTTTGCAGTGTACCAATTGCTTTAAGGCACATATATCCCTTACCTCATATATCAGCAACCGATTTAGAGAAATGTCTAAAACAGATCAGCGAAACGGAAAGGAAACAATTGTTGAAAGTTACTGGTTGGACATCCAACGAAATCTTGAAAACAATTTTGTCACTGGAGTAAAAGTTGGTAAGCGGTATGGTGTAAATTATCGGAAGCTTACCTTAATCGAGTACCTTTTATTAGTAGAAGATATGTATAAAGAAAATGGCTGATAAAATAGTAATTGAAGTTGTCGGTAATACCGCTGGTTTAAAAAGCTTAACCGATGAATTTAATAAGACCGCTAAAGCATCTGATAATTTAACTGATAGTTTAAATGATAATGTAGATGCTAATAAAAAAGCTGAAGTAGAATTTAAGAATTTAAGACAACAAATTAAAGAAGCCAAAAATGAAGCGCAAGCAATGGCTGAAAAGTTTGGTGCAAGTTCTAAAGAGGCAACCACTGCTGCACAAAGAGTAGCAAATTTAAATGATGATTTAGAAGACTTCAATAACCGCGTTAAAGCTTTAAATCCTGAAGCAAAGTTTAATGCATTAAACAATGTGTTGGGGAATACATTAGGCGCATTTCAAGGTGTAGTTGGTGCGGTTCAATTGTTTGGTGGTGAGAGTAAGAAGGCGCAAGAAATAGCACAAAAGATGCAAGGTGCTTTGAACTTTGCTCAAGGTGTGAATAGTGTCTTATCAATGAAGGATTCTTTCAAAGATTTAGCGGCGGTTTTAGGACTTGCACGAACGGCACAAGCTACCGCAGCAGTATCTACCAGTGCATTAGCAGTAGCAGAAACTGAAGCGACAGTTGCAACATTAGGTTTTAATGCGGCATTGCTTGCTAATCCAGTAGTATGGATAGTGGCTGCATTAGCGGCTGGTGCTGCGGCTTTTAAATTGTATGCTGATAGTGAGGCGGAAGCGGAAAAGAATGCCGAAAAATTAAAGACAACTCAAGAAGAGTTAAAAGATATAATTGATAAAGTCAACAATAGTATTTATAATGCAATTGATGCAAGTGATGAATACAATGTAATGATAGGTAAAATGTCCCAAGGTCAAGCGGACATAAATAAGAATGCGAGAGAAGCTGGTAAATCTATTGAGGATTATCAAAAAGCAATTGCAAAAGCTTTAGCTGACAATAAACCAATTGAAGAGGCATTAAGCAAAAAACAAGCGATATTAGATAAGGATCTTCAGAAAGCTAAAGAGTATTCTGAAAGGTATGGTCAGACTGAAAAGCAAAAGAATGATAGATTAAAAGTTATTAATGATAAATTTTTAGCTGATAATAAAAGTTTAATTGACCAAAAAGCGGCTAACGATAAGATACTTGAGGCAAGTGCAATTGGTGTTAGTGCCGTTACTGAAAGTCAGCAATTAAAAGATAATATCGCTCGAGAAAAACAAAGGCAAGCGGATATACGAGATTCAAAACAAGCGGCTGATAGAAGAGCATCTGACCGAGCAAAGGAGAAAGCGGAAGCTGAAAAAGCATTTCAGGAAGAGTTCACTCTTAAAAAGTTAAAGCAAAAGAATGAAGTTGACGAAGCTAAATCATCTGAAGAGAAATTAAAACTTCAACAACAATTTGCAAAAGAGAATTATGAATATGAGAAGGCACATTTGGAAGAGAGTGGTGCAACTGCAAATCAATTAAAGATACTTTGGGAAAATTACTATGGAGTTAAATTAGGTTTAAATGCTCAAGAAGAGAAAGCAAACCAAGATAAACTTAAAAAGGAATTAGACGAAGAGCAAAAGTTAATTGATGCAAAGATTGCTTTACGTTTAAAACAAGAAGCTGATCCAGTTAAGCAAGCGCAAATTGAAATGGATGCGTTGGATGACAAGTATGCAAAGATATTAGCTGATGAAACGCTTTCTTTAACTGAACGTGAAAGGATAAATACTGAATATCAAACGGCACAATTAACTATAACTGATAAGGTAACCAAGGCGGTTGTAGATGCTGAAAAGGAAAAGCAAGATGCTCAAGATAAAACCGCAGAAAATGCGCAGAAAAATGCAGAGAAAAGATTAGCTACTGAATTAGCTATTAAGGATGCAATTGTTGGGGCGGTTGGTAATTTTGCAGACATCGGATTAGACATTACAAAGCAACAATTAAATGCTGAAGAGCAACTATTAAAAGAGCAAAAGGATAAAGGTCTAATTTCTGAAGAGCAATATCAAAAGAAGTTAAACGAAATTAAGCATAGAGCGGATGTTGCCGATAAACAAGCGGCTATTTTCAAAGCTACACTTGACTTTGCATCAGCTTTAATTAACGCATTAAATGCACCTACTACTGCAATCCCAGCGGTACTTGCATTAACTACTGCGGTGGCTGGTGCTAACCTTGCAAAGATTATCGCAACACCTTTACCAAAGTATCAAAAAGGTACTTTATCAGTACCAGGTGTGGACATGGGAAGAGATAGTGTAATGGCAATGCTACAACCAGGTGAGGCGGTTATTCCAACTGCAATAAACAAGAAATACGCCCCTACAATACGTGCAATCTACGAACAAAAGATAAGTGCATCTGACATTAATTCGTTCGTTAGAGGCAAGAAAAACGGCACTAATGGCGACCTTGTAGCAACAGTTGACACGTATGCTTTGAGTAGAGCAATGAGTAAGAATAGAAATGTGACGGTAGAGAATGCTCAAACAATAGGTAAAGTGATAGCAAATGAAATCGGTAGTCGCCTAAATAATCGTTATATCATATGATAAAGTTTACACTTGACTATTTAGAGGTTGACCCAGCATTGAACTGGCAAGACATTAACTTTACCATTAAGACCGATAAGCAATATAATTTATTTTTGCAATATCAGGAATATACTTTGGATTTTGCTGGTAGCGGATTTGCTTACATTTATGATAAGATAAACAACGATAGCTTTTGTGAAAGTATACCTTGCGAGATATTTAGCACGTGCGATAAGGTTGACTATTTAATTTTTAGTGGCAACATATTGCTTACTGACTGCGAGGTTAACGAGCGTGCTTGTACGGTTAAATGTAAGGTTGTCGATAAATCATTTTTCTCACGCATCAATAACAATAAAAATATTAAGACCGCACTTGATAGTGGTAAAACTAAAAATGGTGAGGTGGTTACAAATTGTAACCAATACACGGTAGATGTTTATAGTGTATTAGGTAATACGTTTAAATACGAGGTTGAATGTGCGCGTGTGTGGGATGCTTTCCGTTATATGATTGACTTTATGTCGGATAATACGATTGACTTTAGGTCTGATGCATTTGCATATACTGGTATTTATGGTGGTATAGCTTTGACTACTGGCTATCGTATGCGTAAAGGTACGGTCAGTGCATTAAGTGGTAGATGGACGCAATTTAGTTTTCTTGAGTTATATGAAGAGGTAAATAAGCGCATACCATTAGTGTTATTAGTTGAAGATCCTTATGGCAAGTTAGGTAAACCAACAGTTCGTATTGAACCAGCAGAGTATCGATTTAACACATCCGAAATATTTGATGCGCAAAACATTGATGAAATCATAACTTCTTTTGATACCGACAAGCTTTATGCAAAGGTTAAGTTTGGCTCACCAGTAGATTACAATTCTATTTATAAGTTCCCTGAAGCAATTACATTTTACGGATTCCGCGAGGAGGAGTTTCACTTATTAGGAACTTGTAACCTTGACTTGACATTAGACCTTACTGCGGACTGGATAACAAGTAGTAACCTAATTGAAAAGATGGTTCAGAATTTAGACCAAAGTTATGATAGTGACATTGTGATGCTATCGACTGAAAGTTTAACTTTCACTACTGGTCGCACAACCAACTCAAATTTTATCAATACAGTACCTGATTACTATTACTATAATGAGTTACTAAACAATGATCACATATCTCAAAGGTATGGTCAAGATTTATCCGCAGAGTTAGCAAGTTATTATGCATCCTCCACAACTGGGCAAGTATATGCTTATGCTGATACACCAGTGTCAACTGCTAATGCACATGGTGCTGGATTATTAAACACGGTTGCTGAATTAGGCGATTTTTTAACGGCTGAAATTTATGATTACGGCAATTACTTTGATACGGCAACACATCAATACAATGCTTTAGAAACTGCGGTTTACAATTTTGAGGCACAAATAACTTTCCAAACTGGTAGTATTAGCACTGGTACAAGTATAGTTTTAGTGCAACATTATTTAGTGCATTATGATAATGCTGGAACTGAAAAAGCAAGATATCATTTTGGCACTCGTAATAACTTTTATAGTGGTAATCAAGATGACCATTTTTGGGGATTTACGGCAAGTAGTGGTAACAAAACTGCGACATTAACAAATACCAGTATAAGCATGGTGCAAGGTGATTACATTAAAATGTTTATGCGCTCAATACCGCAAGGTACTGGTTACAATTTTAATTTTCATTATTTCAATGTAGCTACTGGAGATGTTACCTGGGGCATTGAGTTAACTGATGAGGCAACTTATTTACGATGTACGGCAACAAGTATTTTTGGTGGTATCTTTAATAATGTAAATGCTGATGACTTGCGCGTTAAAGTTCATAAGTTTAATTATCCCATGACCGAACCTGAATGGTTACGCATCCTTAATAATCCGATAGGAAACGTTAAATTTGCAATGAATGGACAAAAGATTAGAAATGGTTGGATACAAGAAATAAAGTATTCGCCTATCACTGGTCAAGCACAATTCACACTAAACACATCTAAAGCGACCGAAAATGGCAATTGAAAATATACCTAACCAACCAATACAGTTTGATCCTCCGATATTTGATGCACAAACTTGTTTGAATAGCGACCAAAAAAAGTACAATATGTTGCTTGAAGATGGTGATGAAATTTGCATTCAAGTTAAAAATATACCATCGACTGAAGTAGTAACATTTGATAGCAGTTTAAATTACACCAATGAATTTGAGAATGCAAACTTTGCTAACTCTTTAAATGATTGGTATCAGGTAGATGTTGTAACTGGTACTGATTATGGTTTGTTTGGAACGTGGTCAACATCATGGTTTTATTTTGCTAATGGTGGTGCAACAACTTACAATTCTAAACCAGCGGAGATAGGAATTGGTCAGTACATCGATAATCCTGGTAATATGTATATGATTAGCTTTGAAGCTGACATAACCGCTGGTGATATTATTGTTTACTTGGGCGACCTTGCAACACAAACATGGAACTCGCAACTTATAGATGGTGCAACTCCTAATATTGATGGACGATATACGGTCTATTTAAGTTCATATGCTGGTGACTTTTTAGCTTTTGCAAATCAAAATAATGGTGCGAAAGTTAATATCAAAAATGTTCGTGTAGTGGGAACTTGGGTATCTAATTTTGTTCCTGACAGTGGATTAGTTGACGGATGGATGTATGTTGAAAGTTTAAACGGATGGCAATGCAAGGATATTAACCAAAGCTTGACAACTGCATTTAATTTAACTAATGCTCAAAACTATCGTCTATCATTTAAAGTGGCTAATCTTACTAATGGTTCAATTAGTTGGTACGATGATGCAAATAATATTTTAACATCTGTTACTGAAAATAGACAATACGATTATTACTTTACTGCGCCATCGACTGATCCTATTTATTTAATGACAGATAATGCTTTAGCGGTTGGAGGACTAATTTATGATTTTCATTTTTATGAAATGTGTTATGCTTATGAATGTGTAATAAGTCAAAATGGTGTAGCAGTAAGTGAGGAATTTGATAGCGCACATCCTACTTTCCCAGTGCAATTTTACCAAGATAGATTAATATGGTGCTTTGATATTGGGCAAATAAATAATATTGACACTGGTAATCCTATGGCAAGTGGTTGTTATGACATAACTATTTTAGGTAGTAATTGTGGTGACACTGATTATACATCATGGACACGAATTAATTATAAAGCAACTGGTACACATCCATGTTCTGTTTGGGTAGAAGGTGATAATAGTGGTTATGCGTTTGACCTTTTCTTTAACTCCGATGATACGGCGGTTACATATACATTAGGTCAGCGTTTAAGATTACTTCAATTTAATCCTATCTACCCAACCAAAGCAGAAACATATCTTTATTCAAATGGTCAAATGACACGTACTTATGGTCAAACTGGTAAGAAGCGAGAAGCATGGTTTGATTATACCGATGAAAGCACGCACGATGTTATACGAGTTCAATTACTTTGTGATACATTAACCATCGATGGTGCGCAATTCTTTGCTATCGCAGAGGACTACGAACCTGAATGGGCGCAAAATGGTAAGCAAGCTTTAGCACAAAGCCGTGTCGAATTAATGGCGGTATCTGAACCAACACTATTTAATAAATCATGTTAATGGAAAAAGGAGTTTTAATCCTATCACTTGGAAGCGACCTTTATGGAAGGTATGCGTTCAACCTTGCTTTATCAATTAA
>Ga0315907_10001683_pt1 | contig 29498 bp, 24 predicted proteins | sample LakEriMetagenome_3_FD_203525 | JGI IMG/M metagenome (GOLD analysis project Ga0315907, IMG submission 203525) | Freshwater fungal communities from buoy surface, Lake Erie, Ohio, United States - Buoy 12 MA123 | ecosystem: Environmental > Aquatic > Freshwater > Lake > Lake biofilm | place: USA...
GGCTGCACTGGGTGCTTGACGTGGTGTTCCACGACGACCTGATGCGTCTGCGCACCGACAACGGGCCAAGAAACATGTCAACAATCAAACACATGGCCATGAACCTGATCCAAAACGCAGGCGGAAAACACAGCCTCAAGGTCCGGCGGAAAGCCGCAGCCTGGGACCACGACTGCCTCAAAGCCCTCATCACAGGAACCGCCCAATGACCTTCAAGCGATTCCCCTGGGCCATCGCCCCTGCCACAGCGCTGCGCTGGGATCAGGACCAGCCGGGGGCCACAGCCCCCGGCCAGCGCCCGACCCGCCCGTGGAGGGCGCTTCCCGCCCGCCGGGTCGGGCGCTGGCCTTTCGTGGTGCCTCGACCTGCCGGTCTACAGGGCACCGCCCCGCGCGGGCGGGGAAACGCGGGTCGCGTTTCCTGATCCCGCCCGGAGGGGCGTTCTCCGGGATGCCCGGTCTCTCTGGCCGGGGCCATCGCCCCTGCCACGGCGCCACGAGCGGCGGGGACGTTTGTTCAGCACCCTGTCAGGCATTCCGGTTGGTCATCTTCGCCCGGGGTATCATCGGTCGCATTGTGGCCCCGTCGGGCCGCAGCCCGCTACAGCCCCGGGGCGAATCGCCCGTATACCCCCTGGCTGAACAACAGCGGCTGGCCGGGCCGCGCCGAAACGCGCAGCACCCGCCCGACGATGATCAGATGATCGCCGCCGTCATGCGTGGCCACCTGAAGGCAGTCGAACCGCGCCAGCGCCTGCGGCAGAACCGGCACGCCATTGGCGTCCGTCTCATGCGCCAGTCCGTCAAATCCGGCCCCGCCGCGCACGAAACGCCCGCTCAGGTCGCTCTGCTCGGCACCAAGGACGTGAATCGCATAATGCCGGGCTGCGGCATAGAAGGGAAAGCGGGCCGCAGACCGGGCGGGCGACCACAGAACCAGCGGCGGGTCCAGCGAGACACTGGCAAAACTGTTCGCCGTAAAGCCCATCGGGCCATCCCGCGTGGCAATGGTGACAACGGTGATGCCCGTGGCAAAGCGCCCAAGGGCATCGCGGAATGCCCGGCCATCGGTCGTCTCTGCCGTAAACTGTGTGTCAGGCATCCTGTCTCCACGGGCTGGCGGCGGGGCGATCGCATCGCCGCCATGCGGCGCCAGCTATCGCGCTTTGCGTTCGGGGCAAGCCCGCAGGGCGTCCGGGGTGAAACTTTCGCCAACGCGGTGCAGGACAGCCGCACCCGGACCGCGAAGTTGCCGCCCGCCGCCGTGCAGGTCAGGCCCCGACTTCGCCGCCGGTGTCGATCAGCCATCCGCCAGGCCCGGCCGCGCCGCCGGCACGCACCCGAATCATTGCCCGGCGCAGGACGGCGCAGACAGGAAGGCGGCCCGCCGGGCCATCAGGGCGGCCTGCGAAGACACCGCCCTTGACGCCACACCGGCCTTGGATCAGCCGGGTTTTGCCAGCCGGTCGGGGCGCAGGCGCGCGGGTTCCGGCGCAGGATTGGCCCCCGCCGGACTGGCGGCCTGCGCAAGCCCTGCCATGGCGGCGGATCAGGCCTTGGACGGGCGGCGGCATCGCGCTAGGCAGGGGCGGGAACTTCCGCCATGCAGGGACCGGCCGATGCTTTTCGCCTATCGTCAGTCCGCCGGGCACCTGGAACAACTGGCGGTTTCTGACCGGCTTCAGGATGCGATCTGGATCGATCTGTACCGGCCGATGCCCGCGCAGGTTCAGGCTGTTGCGGCTTTGGGGGTCGATGTTCCCACCCTGGAAGACATGGAGGAGATCGAAATCTCCAACCGCCTGTACCGCGAAGGCGGTGTGGATTACATGACCGTCGTCCTGCCGGGCCTGTCGGAAACCAGGGCGCCGCTGTCCGGCCCCGTCACCTTCATCCTGACGCCGGAGCGTCTGGTGACCGTGCGGCATCACGCGCCGCGCCCGTTCGAGACCTATCCCAGGCGCGCCGACAAGGTCGGCCCCGGATGCTCGTCAACCGAACGCGTCTTTCTGGGCCTGATGGAAGAGATTGTCGGGCGGCTGGCCGATCTGCTGGAAGGAACGGGCACGTCGCTGGATGCCGTCACCAGATCGGTCTACGACCCGGACCAGGCGAAACGGTCGGAGGTTCTGCAAGACGCGCTGCAGAACGTCGGGCGCGTGGGCGATCTGGTGGGGCGCGTGCGCCTGTCGCTGCTGACGCTGGAACGCGCCATCGGGTTTCTGGGGCAGTCGATGGCTGACCGCAGCCCGTCAGATGGCCTGCGTCCGGTGGTCAAGGCCCTGCTGCGCGACATTCAGGCGCTGGAGGTGCATGCGGATTTCGTCTCGTCCCGCGTCGCGCTGGCGTCGGATGCCACCCTGGGGATGGTCAACCTGGTGCAGAACTCCACAGTCCGCATCGTGTCGGTCGTTGCGGTGCTGTTCCTGCCGCCCACGCTGATCGCCTCGGTCTATGGCATGAACTTCCGCGCGATGCCGGAGCTGGACCAAAGCTGGGGCTATCCGATGGCGCTGGGCCTGATGGTTGCCTCGGCGGTCGGCACCTATCTGTTCTTCAAATGGAAGAACTGGCTGTGACCATGCGTGATCGCGAACAGCGCCAGCCTGTTTCAGCCCGAAAGCGCATAGCGGTGCAGCAGCCGGAACATCCCGTCTTCCCCCTGGCCGAACAGGCACAGGCTGCCCACACGGAAGGGGCGCGGCAGGACCGGGCGCAGCAGCGGATCAAGCACGGCGGCGACACGGGCGGCGTCTGCATCGGGCAAATCCCCGGTCAGCGTCAGATGGAAGCGGAAATCTTCCATCACATAGGGGTAGCCCCAGCGCGCCAGATGGCCGCGCTGCCGGTCGGTCAGCCGCTCTGGCCGCCGGCGGGCGATCTCGGCGGCATCCGGGGGCGCGCGGAACGCATCCAGAGCTTCGACAACACGGGCCGCAAGACCGGCCAGGTCCCCCTGGTCGCCCTCGGGCGTCAGGGCGACGAACCCGCCCAGCCTGTGCAGCGACAGGCCCGCAAGCGTGACCGGGGGCAGCGCTGCGCAAAGATCGGCCGCCGCCCTGTGCAGGCCTTCGGCCGTCCGGCCGGGGGCCAGGCGGAACGGCGGCTTGATCGTGCCGTGAAATCCGTATTTGCGCGGCGTCTCTGTCAGCTCGGCTGCCGTGCGGGGCAGGCCGACAAGCTGCGGATGGGGCAGGTGCCGCCCGGCTGCGGCATCCCAGCCCAGCCATGCGGCTGTCAGATCGGCAAGTTGGCCCGCCTCCGGCGCCCAATAGATGGCATAGCGATGAAAGTCTGTCATGATGTCACTTTTATGGGCGCAGCGTCACAGTCCTGTGACAGGACACTGTCATTGAGCGCCGTCTGGCTTGCGTCAAGGAATCTTCATGTCTGATACCATCGTTGCCAATGCGCTTCTTGTTCTGCCCCACGAAACCCTGCGCGGCAGCCTTCATCTTTCCGGCGGCGTGATCCGCGCGATCGATCCCGGCACGGCGGTGCCTGCGGGTGCCCTTGACTGTGGCGGTGATCTGGTGATGCCCGGTCTGGTCGAATTGCACACCGACAATCTGGAACGCCATATCGAACCGCGCCCCAAGGTCGACTGGCCCCACGCCAGCGCGATCATCGCCCATGATGCCGAACTGGCCAGTGTTGGCATAACAACGGTGTTCGATGCGCTTCGGGTGGGGTCGGTCATCTCGAAGGCCAAGGGGAACTACGGCGAATATGCCCGCGCCCTGGCCGACGAGATTCTGGATCTGCGTCGGCAGGGGGTGCTGCGGATCAGCCATTTCCTGCACCTGCGGGCCGAGGTTTGTTCGGAAACCCTGGTGGAAGAGCTGGACAAGTTCGGGTCGGCCGATGCCATCGGGATCGTCAGCCTGATGGACCACACCCCCGGCCAGCGGCAGTTCCGCGATGTGGAAAAGCTCAAGGACTATGTCATGGGCAAGCACGGCTATTCGCTGGACGAATTCCATGGCCATATCGCCGCGCAGAAGGCGCTGGGCGACCGGATGCGCGACCTGCACGAGGCGGCGGCGGTTGCGGCGGCACAGCGCTATGGCGCGGTGCTGGCCAGCCATGACGATACGACCGAAGACCAGGTTGTCCAGTCTGCCCGGCAGGGGGCGCATTTTGCCGAATTCCCGACCACGGTCGAGGCCGCCCGCGCCTGTCAGGCGCAGGGCATCAAGGTGATGATGGGCGCGCCGAACCTGATCCGGGGCGGGTCGCATTCCGGCAATGTCGCCGCGGCCGATCTGGCCGAAGCGGGGCTTCTGGATGTCGTCTCTTCCGACTACGTGCCCTCGTCGCTGCTGACGGCCGGGTTGCGGCTGGGCGATCTGTGGGGCAACCTTGCGCGCGGCGTGGCCACGGTAACACGGGCACCGGCACAGGCGGCGGGGCTGCAGGACCGGGGGCAGCTGGTTCCCGGCGCACGGGCCGATGTGATCCGCGTGGCGCGCCTTGGCCAGGCGGCTGTCGTGCGCGGAACATGGGTTGCGGGCCACCGCGTGGCCTGAGATCACGGGACAAAGACGCTGACATCAACGAGGACAGCATGAGCCAAAGCCTGCCCGCCTTCACCGCCCCCGGCCGCTTCTGGCGGGGTAATCTGCACACCCATTCCACCCGGTCCGACGGCGTGCTGGACCCGGAAGAGGTGTGCCGCCGCTACCGGGCCGAAGGCTATGACTTTCTGGCGCTGACCGATCATTTCATCGGCCGCTACGGCTATCCCATCGTCGATACCCTGCCGTTCCGCACCAACAGCTTCACCACGATTCCGGGGGCCGAACTGCATTCGGGGGCGATGGCCAACGGCGAGTTGTGGCATATCCTGGCCGTCGGCTTGCCGCCCGATTTTGCCCCGTCCCACAGCCCCGATTTCCGGCCCGTCGAGGGGCAGGAAAGCGGGGCGGCGCTGGCGGCCCGCGCCGTGGCTGCCGGGGCCTTCGTGGCCGTGGCGCATCCGCAATGGTCCGGCATGACGCAGGACGATGCACGCAGCATCATGGCGGCCCATGCGGTGGAAATCTACAACCATGGCTGCGCCGAAGGCTGCGACCGGGCGGACGGGTTCGGCATTGCCGACCTGCTGCTGTCGGAAGGGCGGCGGCTGAGCCTGATTGCGACCGATGACGCCCATTTTTCAGAGCCGGACCATTTCGGCGGCTGGGTGATGGTCAAGGCCAGGGCGAACGAGCCCGAGGCGCTGCTGGACGCGCTGAAGGCGGGGCATTTCTATTCCTCGCAGGGGCCGGAGCTGCGCGATGTGCGCATCACGGCGGATGCGGTGGAGGTGGAGTGTTCCGCCGTGCGCTCGGTGATCGTGCAGGGGGCCGGATCGGCGGCAAAGGCGGTGCATGGCCAGTCGATGACCACGGCCGCGATCCCGCTGGAGCGGTTCCGCGCCTCGCCCTGGGTGCGGGTCAGCGTGATCGATCAGGCGGGCAGGCGGGCCTGGTCGAACCCCTGGTTCTTCTGACCCTTGTGCGACAGGCAGCACAGGAATCGCTTGCCAGATCACCTGTCCCGCCTTCATCCTGCGTCTGCCGGGATCAGGGGTGAGGGGCGGGGGATGGCAGACCTTCGGCGGTGGAGCAGCGTCAGGGCAGGGCTGATCGCAGCGCTTGCAGCCTTGTGCCTGCCAGGGACAGGGCAGGCGCAGGAGATCGCGGACCGCATCTTTGCCGGCGGGCCGGTCCTGACGATGAACGATGCCCAGCCGCGCGCCGAGGCTGCTGCGGTCAAGAACGGAAAGATCATTGCCGTGGGCACCCTGGCCGAGGTGATGGCACTGAAGGGCGAGGGCACCGAGGTCACCGAATTGCAGGGTCGGGCGCTGCTGCCGGGGTTCTTCGATGCGCATGGCCATGTGATGATCGGCGGTATCCAGGCTTTGACGGCAAACATCCTTGCGCCGCCCGACGGGAACGTGACCGACATTCCGACGCTCCAGCAGACCTTGCGCGACTGGATCGCGGCCAATCAGGACATTGTGGGGCGCACGGGCGTGATCATGGGGTTCGGCTATGACCGCTCGACGCTGGCCGAACGGCGGGACCCGACCCGTGAGGACCTTGATGCTGTCTCGGCCGGGATTCCGATCTACCTGATCCACCAGTCGGGCCATATGGGGGCTGCGAATTCCAAAGCGCTGGAACTGGTCGGCATCACCCGCGATACGCCGGACCCGGCGGGCGGGGTGATCATCCGTGACGCGAACGGGGAGCCGACCGGCATTCTGGAAGAGAATGCGCATATCCTTGCCTGGCTGAAGCTGCTGGGATCAGTGGATGCCGAGGGGATGAAGGCCGTCGTCCGCGCCGGAGCCGACCTTTGGGCGCGGTTCGGCTACACCACGGCCGAGGAAGGCCGGTCGGTGCCAGGTACGGTCGAGGTGCTGCGGCAGGTTGCCGACGAGGGCGGCTTCAGGATCGACGTGCTGACTTATGCCGATGTTCTGGCCGACCGGGATTACATCAAGTCCAATGTCTCGCAGGACTATGTGAACCGCTTTCGCGTCGCGGGGGCCAAGCTGACCATCGACGGATCGCCGCAGGGCTTCACCGCCCTGCGCGACCGGCCCTATTTCGACCCGGTCGGCAGTTACCCGCCGGGATATCGGGGCTATGCCTCGGCCACACAGGCCCAGGTGGATGAGGCGGTGGACTGGGCTTTTGCCAACGGCATCCAGATCAACACCCATTCCAATGGCGAAGGCGCGTCCGACATGCTGATCGCCTCGCTCGACGTGGCGACGCGCAAGCACGGCGCAGACCCCGAACTCCGCCCCGTGCTGATCCACGGGCAGTTCCTGCGCGAGGATCAGGTCGATGCCTTCAACCGCCTGAACGTGTTCCCCTCGCTGTTTCCCATGCACACGTTCTACTGGGGCGACTGGCATCGCGACCACACGGTCGGCCCTGCGCTGGCCGACAACATCTCGCCGACCGGCTGGCTGGTGCGGCGGGGGATGAAGTTCTCGTCCCATCACGACGCGCCGGTTGCGTTCCCCGATTCCATGCGTGTGCTGGACGCCACCGTGACGCGCCGCTCGCGGTCGGGCGACATCATCGGGCCGGATCAGCGGGTGGATGTGATGACCGCGCTCAAGGCGATGACGATCTGGCCCGCCTGGCAGCATTTCGAGGAGGACAGCAAGGGCAGCATCGAGGTGGGCAAGCTGGCCGATCTGGTGATTCTTTCCGAAGACCCTACGGCAATTGACCCCGAGACGCTGGACAGCCTGACCGTGGCGGAAACGATCAAGGAAGGGGCGACGGTCTATCTGGCCACCGAGAAGGAAGGGCGGCTTCGGTATCGCCCGCGGCAGGACGGCACCGATCCCTTCGCAACCTTCCTGCGCGAGCAGACGATCCGGGCCGAACTGGCGCAGTCGGGGGGCAAGGGCAAGGGGATCATGGACATCAACCGCATGGCGCGTCTCATGGCCGCCCGGCCGCACAATCCGGGTTGCGTTGCCAATTTCATGACGGCGCTGCTGATGGACAAGGCGATGACAGGGCAGCTCGTGCTGCGCTGACCCTGACCTTGCGTGTCAACCGTTGTCGCGCCGGGCAAAAAGCCCCGCGTCTTCCGCCGCCCGGCGCAGGGCGCTGGATTTGTTGACGGTTTCCTCGTATTCCGCCTCGGGGTCGCTGTCATGGACCACACCGCCCCCGGCCTGGATGTAAAGCACCCCGTCTTTCAGAACCGCAGTGCGCAGGGCAATGCACATGTCCATCTCGCCATTGGCCGCGAAATAGCCGACACCACCGCCGTAAATGCCGCGCTTTTCCGGCTCCAGCTCGTCGATGATCTCCATCGCGCGGACCTTGGGGGCACCGGACACGGTGCCGGCAGGCAGACCGGCCAGCAGGGCGGACAGGGCATCCTGCCCTTCGGCGATCTGGCCCACCACGTTCGAGACGATGTGCATGACATGGCTGTAGCGTTCGATGATGAACTGCTCGGTCGGGCGCACGGTGCCAACCTTTGCCACCCGGCCCACGTCGTTGCGCCCCAGATCCAGCAGCATCAGATGTTCGGCCCGCTCCTTTTGATCCGCAAGCAGGTCCGCCTCCAGCGCCCGGTCCTCTTCCGGGGTCGCACCCCGCCGCCGGGTGCCGGCGATGGGGCGCACCGTGACCTCGCCATCGCGCAGGCGCACCAGAATCTCGGGGCTGGCCCCGATCACCTGAAAGCCGCCGAAATTGAAGAAGAACAGGAAGGGCGAAGGGTTGGTGCGCCGCAGGCTGCGGTACAGCGCGAAGGGCGGCAGGGCAAAGCGCTGCGCCCAGCGCTGGCTCGGCACCACCTGAAAGATGTCGCCCGCCCGGATATAGTCCTTGGCCTTCTCGACTGCGGCCTTGTAGCCGTCCTTGGTGAAATTCGACACCGCCTCGCCCAGGGGGGCGGTTTCGCCGAAATCACGCAAGGCGGGCGGGGCGCGGTCCAGATCGCGCAGCGCATCCATCACCCGTTCGGCCGCCTGGGCAAAGGCGGCGCGGGCAGACAGGCCAGAGGCCACCCAGGCGGGGGCAACCACCGTCACCTCGCCCTTGACCCCGTCCAGCACCGCCACCACCGAAGGGCGCAGCAGCGTGGCATCGGGCAGGCCCAGCGGATCGGGGTTCACATCGGGCAGGTGTTCCACCAGCCGGATCATGTCATAGCCGAGATAGCCGAACAGACCCGCCGTGATCGGGGGCAGGTCTTCGGGCATGTCGATGCGGGATTCGGCGATCAGCGCGCGCAGCCTGTCCAGCGGCGGGCCGTCCAGCGGCTGAAAGGCCGTGGCATCAAAGCGGGCCTCGCGGTTGATCTGTGCCTGCGCCCCGTGGCAGCGCCAGATCAGGTCAGGTTTCAGCCCGACGACCGAATAGCGCCCGCGCACTTCGCCCCCCGTGACGGATTCCAGCATGAAGCTGTCGGTCCGCGCCTCGGTCAGTTTCAGCATCAGCGAAACCGGCGTGTCCAGATCGGCGGCAAGGCGGGCATAGACAAGCTGGTTGCGCCCTTCGGCCCAGCCCCGCGCGAAGGTCTCGAAATCCGGGATCAGCGCCAAGAAGGCCCCCTATTGCACCTGGGCATGGACTGCGGCAATGGCCGCATCGTCAATGGTGATGCCCGCTTCGGCGATCAGTGCGGCCGAGAACATCTCGAAGGCATCCTGCGCCAGCGCCTGCTGCAGCTGGGATGCAATCGCGGCCTTTGTGGCACGTGCGTCAGGCGTATCGCTGGCCGCGGGCTGGATACTGTCGAGCTGCACCAGGCCGACAAAATCCGGGCCTTCGATCACGCGCAGCTCGCCCGGCGTCATTTCGAAGATCGCGGGGAGCAGCGTGTCAGGCGCACCTTCGACAAAGCCGTTGCGCGCCATCGCCAGGGTCACATCGGCAATTCCGAAGGTGCCGGGTGCGGCCCCGCCTTCGACGGCGGCCTTCACCTCGATCGCACGCGCCGTCAGCGCCCTGGCAAGGGCATCGGCGCGCCAGCCGGTTGCCACATCTTCGGCGACGCTGTCAAAGGGCTTGAGGCTGGGCGGGATGATGTCGTCAAGGCGCAGGGCAACAAGACCGCCGTCTTCCAACTCGATCAGTTCAGGGAAATCGCCGTCCTGAACGGCGGCGGCTGCGGTGCGGAACGCCTCGTAGCCGGCAATCGGGGCGTCAACGCCCGGCGCGAAGTCGATGGTCCCCAGCTCAAGGCCGGCCTCGCGGGCCAGATCTTCCAGCGTGGCCCCGCCGGCCAGCAGATCGTCCAGTTCCTCGATGCGGTCGGCAATGGCGCGCCGCGCGGCATCCGCCATCTGTTCGGCCGCCAGCGCCTCGCGCGCATCTTCAAAGGCTGTGGTCTGGGCCACCAGAATGCCGTTCATCCGGTAAAGGGCAGGCCCCAGATCCGACGGCAGGGGTCCCACCACACCGGGTTCGGTCAGCGCAAAGACGGCATCGCCCGCAGCCCCCAGATCCTCGCGCGATTGCTCGCCCAGGTCGATGTCGGCAAGGGTCAGGCCGCGCTCTTCGACCAGCGCCTCGAAGGTTTCCCCTGCATCAAGCCGGGCCTTTGCTGCCGTCGCCCCGGCATCGGTCGGGAAGACCAGCCGTTCGACCAGGCGGCGTTCGGGCTGCACGAATTCCGCAATCCGCTCGTCATAGGCGGCGCGCAGGGCCGTCTCATCCAGCTGGACGGTATCGGACAGCATTTCGGGCAGCAGGGCGGCATAGGTGATGCGCCGGGCTTCCGGCGCGGTGAAGAGCGCCGGGTTCGCGTCGTAGAAGGCCCGCAGGTCGGCCCCGGTCGGGTCGGGCAGCGGGGTGGGCAGGTCGGCCTCGGTCAGGCGCAGCAGGGTGAAGCCGCGCATCTCACCGATCCAGCCGTGCAGCGCCGACACCATGGGGGCCGGGGCCATGAAGCCGCCTGCGACCGCCCCCTGCAACAGGGACCGTGACAGATCCTCGCGCACGCGGGTTTCAAAGGCGGGTTCGGTCAGGTTGTTGCGTTCCAGCGTGAAGCGGTAGGTTTCGCGGTCAAACGCGCCGGTGACCCCCTTGAAGGCGTCATTCGCCATGATCTCCTGCGCGACGCGGGCATCGCCCACCGACAGGCCGATCCGGGCCGCTTCATTGTCAAGCGCGGCCGCCGTGATCAGGCGCTGGCGCACCTGGCTGTCAAGGCCAAGCGTCCGGGCCTGTTCCATGGTCACAGGCTGGCCGATCTGGGCGCTGAAGGCTTGCAGTTCCTGCTGCAGGGCGCGGGCATAATCGGTGACGTCGATGGGCCGGTCGCCGACGGTCGCGATCCTGGCCGTGCCGCCGCCGAAGTTCGTCACGCCAAAGCCGCCGAGGCCCGCGATGAGCAGGGCCATCAGCACCCAGACCAGAACCACGTTGCCTTTGCGCCTTTTCGGCGTGGTTTCGCTGTCGGTCGACGGGTCGGGCTTTCTTGCCATGGCGGTTCGGTCGCTCCTGCGCGGATTTCGGCCTGTCTAAGCGGTCAGCGGCGGCGGGGCAAGATGTGCCTGCCGCCCAGGGTCAGGGATGCAGCAGCGCAAGGCGGCGGAACATCGCGGCGATGCCGGCGGCGTCGATATTGGCAAAGGCAATGCGCAACTGCCGCGCGCCTTCGGGGTGGCTGGCGGGCTGGAACATCGTGCCGGGCAGCATCAGGATCGCCGCGTCATGCACAAGGCGTCTGGCAAGCGCGTCAGAGGCTTCGGCAAAGGGATGTTCGACATAGGCAAAATAGGCGCCGCAGCCCAGCAGCCGCCAGCCGGGCAGGGCGGCGAAGCCCCCGGTCATGGCGGTGCGGCGGGCCAGAATCTCTGCACGCTCGCCCGCCACCCATTGCGACAGGTTGCGCATCCCCCACAGCGCCGCGATCTGGCCCAGCTGGCCGGGGCAGATCGCCACGCTGTCAAGAAACTTCTCCACCTCGGCCAGCCGGTCTGTCGCGGCGATGATGGCACCCACCCGGTGGCCGGTCAGCCGGTAGGCCTTGGAGAAGGAATAAAGATGGATCAGCGTATCGGCCCAGTCGGGGTCTTCGAACAGCGCATGGGGGCGGCCCTGGCGGCTGTCGAAATCGCGGTAGGTCTCGTCAATTATCAGCGCCAGGCCGTGGCTCCTGGCCAGATCCAGGAAGGCGCGCAGGGTTTCGGCCGGGTATTCGGCGCCGCCGGGGTTGTTGGGGCTGACCAGAACGATGGCGCGGGTGCGCGCCGTGATCAGCTTTGCAGCCTGGTCTGCCTGCGGAATCAGGCCGGGGCCGGCGGGCAGGGGCACCGTGGTGATGCCCTGCATGTCAAGCCACATCTTGTGATTGAAGTACCAGGGCGTCGGCAGGATCACCTCGTCGCCCGCACCCGCAAGCGTTGACAGCGCCGCAGTGAAGGCCTGGTTGCAGCCTTGGGTGATTGCAACCTGGCCGGGGTGGATCGTGCCGCCATAGGCCGCAGACCATTGCTGCGCTATCTCCGCCCGCAGCTCCGGATTGCCCAGAACCGGGCCGTAAAGATGCGCGGCCGGGTCTTTCAGCGCCGCCTCGGCCAGGGCCTGGCGCAGGGCCAGCGGCGGCGGATCGACAGGGGCGGCCTGGCTGACGTTCAGCAGCGGGCGGTCAGCGGTGAAGGTGGCATCGGCCAGCCAGCGGCGCGCCTCCATCACCGGGGGCGGCTCGGTGGCCGCCATGGCGGGGTTGAGGGGGTGGGGCATGGCAGGGCTCCGCTGTGTATCAGCGAATGAGCTTAGGGCAGGATGGGGCTGAGCGGAAGCACCTGGCCGCTATCGCAGGTCGCGCCCAATTCTTCAGACGGCAGAGAAAGGAATACGGGCCGGAGAAGACAGCCGTGGCTCCGGCAAAGGCCCATGGAATCATGGGAAATTGTGCGCCCAGAGGACCGGCTGAGAACGCTCCGGTGGAGCGTTCGCACGGTCCGATTGCCGAAGGGCGCAAGCCCACAGGCAAGGGGTTCTCCGCAAATCTGACGGCGGTAATCCGGCCGCGCCTGCCCAGGCAGGCGCGGCCGTCGGGGCAGTGCCCCGACTTGACGCGGGTCAAATCCGGCAAGAAGAGATGGCACAGCCCTGTGCCGACTGATTCAATGATCCGTCATCATGCTCTTACTGGCCAAGGCCGGCCTGCGCCTCGCTTGCCGCAAGGCTGCCCTTGACCAGCAGGGTCGCTTCGAACAGCTTGTGAAGCCAGCGCGTCACGCGGGGGCCGGAGGCCGGACGGGTCACAAAGGATCAGTCTTTGCCACGAAAGGGCTGGACATATTGCAGCGCCATGTCCCAGGGGAAGAAGATCCAGGTATCCTGGCTGACCTCGGTGATGTAGCTGTCCACCATCGGGCGGCCCGAGGGTTTGGCGTAAACGGTGGCGAAATGCGCCTTCGGATAGAGCCGCCGCACCAGTTCCAGCGTTCTGCCGGTATCGACCAGATCGTCGATCACCAGAATGCCGGTTCCGTCGCCCATCAGCTCTGCCTGCGGGCTTTTGGTCACGCGCGCCTCGGCCTGGGACTGATGCGAATAGCTTTTCACGCTGATCGTATCGACCACGCGGATGTCCAGCTCGCGGCTGACGATCATTGCGGGGATCATGCCGCCACGGGTAATGGCCACGACCGCTTTCCAGCCCCCACCTTCCGGGCCGCGCCCGTCCAGCCGCCAGGCCAGCGCCCGGCTGTCGCGGTGGATCTGGTCCCAGCTGACATGAAAGCCTTTTTCATGCGGCAGACGGTCGGTCATCGCAGGGTCCCCCCCTCAGGTCACGGCAATTCTCAGTCCCAGCACGGCAAGCAGGCCGCCAAAGCACCGGTCGATGGTCGGTTTCAGGCGAAGGTAGATGCGGCGCGGCGCGGGAAAGGAAAAGATGCGGGCAACGGCAACATTGCAGATCATCTCGTTCAGGAAGACGGCAAGCAGCAGGGCCACCACCACCCAGGGCGCGGTGCCGGGCGGCACGGTGCCCACAAACACCGCGCCGAAGAAGACGGCGGGTTTGGGGTTGGCAAGCTGGGTGGTGATGCCAAGGCGCAGCGCGGACAGCGCGCCTTGCGGCGTGGCACCTTCGGCCGTCATCACCAGCGGATCATCGGCGTGACGCCACATCTTCCAGGCCAGCGAACACAGGAACACGCCGCCCGCGATCTTGAAGCCCCAAAGCAGGGCAGGGGCCGCCTTGAACAGCAGCGCCAGCCCGAACAGGGCCGCACAGGCCCAGACCAGCGCCCCGATGCCAAGCCCTGCCGCCAGAAATATGCCGGTGCGCAGCCCCTGCGTCACACCGGTGCGCGCCGCCATCAGAATGGCGGGGCCGGGACTTGCCGCCGCAAGGAAATGCATCGCCCAGGCGGCAGTGAAACCCGCAAGTGTCACTGGCCGCTGTCCTTGCGGCCTGTCACCACATCGATATCCGGCGCATCCACCGCCTTCATGCCGACGACGTGGTAGCCCGCGTCCACATGCAGCACCTCGCCGGTGGTGCCCGACCCCAGATCGGACAGAAGATAGAGCGAGGCCTTGCCCACCTCTTCCTGGGTCACGTTGCGGCGCAGGGGGGAATTCAGTTCGTTCCACTTCATGATGTAGCGGAAATCGCCGATGCCGCTGGCGGCCAGCGTCTTGATCGGGCCTGCGGAAATGGCGTTCACCCGGATGCCGTCGCGGCCCAGGTCTTCGGCGATGTACTTGACGCTGGTTTCCAGCGCGGCCTTGGCCAGACCCATGACGTTGTAATGCGGCATGACCTTTTCCGCGCCGTAATAGGTCAGCGTCAGCAGGCTGCCGCCCCGGGGCATCATCGCGGCGGCGCGCCGGGACACGGCGGTGAAGCTGTAGACGGAAATGTCCATCGTCATGCGGAAGTTGGCGGCACTGGTATCGACATAGCGGCCGCGCAGTTCGGTCTTGTCGGAAAAGCCGATGGCATGGACCACGAAATCAAGGCTGCCCCAGACGGCCTGAAGATGGTCGAACAGCGCGTCAAGCGAGGATTCGTCGGCCACATCGCATTCCACCATCTCGGTCATGCCGATCGAGGCGGCAAGCGGTTCGACGCGCTTCTTCAGGGCTTCGCCCTGATAGGAAAAGGCCAGCGTTGCGCCGGCATCGGCACAGCACCTGGCAATGCCCCAGGCGATGGATTTGTCGTTGGCAAGACCCATGATCAGGCCGCGCTTGCCGTGCAGAAGCCCCGTTGACATTCCCTGTCCCTCGCCCACCCTGTTCATTGACCGTGAGGTGTAGGCGATCCACCCGCCTGCATCAAGGGCGGGACAGGGGGCAGGCGTGCCCCGCAACAAAGGACGATCATGGACAGAACCGGCATTTTCGCGGGGAACGACCCCTTTGCCATCGCCCGCGCCTGGCTGGCCGAGGCGGAACCGAAGGAACCGAACGACCCCAATGCCATCGCGCTGGCGACGGTGGATGCTGCGGGCCTTCCGAATGTGCGGATGGTGCTTCTGAAGGAAATCGAGGCCGACGCCTTTGTGTTCTACACCAACTACACCAGCCGCAAGGGTCAGGAGATCGAGGCATCGGGCAAGGCGGCCTTCGTGCTGCACTGGAAATCGCTGCGCCGGCAGGTCCGGGTGCGGGGTGTGACCGAGCGGGAAGAGGGGCCGAAGGCCGATGAATACTATGCGTCGCGGTCGCTGAAAAGCCGTCTGGGGGCCTGGGCCTCGGCGCAGTCGCAGCCGCTGTCCTCGCGCGGGGCGCTGATGGCGGATGTCGCAAGGATCACCGCGATCCATGGCCCCAACCCCGCCCGGCCTGCCTTCTGGGGGGGCATCCGGATCCGGCCCCTGGAAATCGAGTTCTGGGCCGACGGGGCCTTCCGGCTGCATGACAGATTCCGCTGGTCGCGCAGCGCCATGGCAGAGGATTGGACCATCGTGCGCCTGAACCCGTGACCGGCGCAGCCGGGCCGGCCTGCGCTGACCCATGCAGCCTTGCGCCTGAAAAAGCGGCAGCTGTGACGGCAGATTTCGCCTGAACATGACCTGCCGGGGCCGAAAGCCGGATCACCCGCAAGACGATGGACCACAGGGTATCCGGCATGGCCGGGTCAAGCGGTTCTATGCCGCGAAGGCCTCCGGTTCCGGCGCAGGCGACGGCAGCCGTTCTGATGGTCTGTTCCGTGCCAATCTGGTGCAAGGCGCGGGCGAGGGGGTGGTCGCGGATGCGCCGGGCATGGCCGTGACGGTTCGGCAGACCCGGCGCGGGGCGCAGGGGGTTCAGGCCCCGTCCACCGCGCCGCAAGCAGGACCCGCTCCGGTGCCTGCGGACGTGGCGGCCCGTGCCGCACCGGCAAGGATTGCGGTCACCCATGGCCCCGGTCGGGTTAGGGTATGCGGCAAGAACAAGGGATTGGGTTTGCAAAATCCCTTTGACGGCGCAAGACTGCGCCGGATGATGGCGGGGTGCTGCGCCTGTCCGGTCTGTCCGGTTTCCAGGCGGGCCCGAAAGCGGTACGGGGGGGTGTCATGGGTATCAGCCGAACCTGCTTGTGTCTGATATCCGGGTTGTGCGCCGGACTGTGCTGGACCGCAGCCCATGCAGCCTGCGCCCCCGGTGCCGTCGATATCCGGGGTGATTTCGGGCAGGCGCGCTTTACCGTCGAACTGGCCGATACCGGCGCAGAGCGCGCCCTTGGCCTGATGTTCCGCGAATCGCTGCCAAAGTCCGCCGGGATGCTGTTTGTCTATGAGACACCGCAGCGGGCAAGTTTCTGGATGAAGAACACGCTGATTCCGCTCGACATGATATTCGCCGATGCGTCGGGTCGGGTGACGCGCGTGCACAGCAATGCGAGGCCGCAGGACCTGACGCCGATCGATGGCGGCGACGGAGTGGCAGCGGTGCTGGAAATCAACGGCGGCCTTGCGGAACAGCTGGGGATCGGTCCGGGGGACCAGCTTCGTCACCCCGCACTTGACGCCCGTGTTGCGGCATGGCCCTGCGATTAGCCGCTTTCCAAGCCGCCGCAAGGCCGCTAGGAAGACAGCCGTCGGAGTGTAGCGCAGCCTGGTAGCGCATCTGGTTTGGGACCAGAGGGCCGGGGGTTCGAATCCCTCCACTCCGACCAGATTCCATCCGGGGGTTTTGCGTGCCGTCGCAACGGCTGCGCCCGGAATGCCCGCAACGCCGTTTGGTACCCGAAGCGCAGCGGCAACCGCTGGTGCAAGCCTGTGGACGTTTCATGCAGGATCGATGGAAATCCCCGCACCGCATGCCAGAACAGGCTGACAGGTGCGGCGGTGCCGGGTCTCCGATCCTCATGCCGCTGCAACGGGTTCGGAAAGCAACGACGGAAGGAGTGTCCAGTGACAGAAAGAACCACAGTATTCGGCGTCATCTTCGCCTGCCTCGCTTCGGCGGCAGCCGCGCAGGACAGCGGAGGTTACACCCTTCGGGCATTTGGGGGGCTGTCCGATCTTCAGGGAACCGACGTTTCCTTGCGTGGAATAACCTCGTCGATCTCCTTTTCATCCAGCACCATCGCAGGCGGTGCCGTGGGCTACGATTATCCTGACAGTCCCTGGCGGTCGGAGATCGAGTTTGTCTACAGGTCCAGCGAGGCCAGCGGCAAACTGTCCGGTGACTATGCCAGCACATCCATCATGCTGAACGGACGCTACAGCTTTCCGGTAAGCGGGCCGGTCAGGCCCTACGTCGGTGCCGGCATTGGTTTCATCACAGAGATCGACTTCGATGTGACCTCACAGCCGAACGCGGGACAGTATAACGACCGGGGCGGTCTGGCCGGCCAGATCATGCTGGGCGCGGACTGGCCCCTGAATGAAACATGGACGCTTTTCGGCGAGGCGCGTTACTTCACCACGGCAGACACCCCGACACTGACGAACAATGCCGGCAACACCTTGAAGGCAAGCTACCGAAGCACTGACATTGTTGCCGGTGTGATCTTTAACTTCTAGGCCGCAGAACGCCGCAAGCCCGGACGCGGATGGTGATCGGCCTCAGGCTTGCGGACGGAATCGCAGGTGCATCCCCCGGCCGGATCAATCCAGCCGGGGCAGGGACGGGGCGGAACCGGGTGCAGTCTTGCCATCCTGTCGGGTGTGGCAACGGTCATCTCCGACAGGACGGGTATCGCTTTTCAGGTGCCCGGCGGCGCGCCTTGCACAGGGCCTGGCCTGCTGCCGCGCGGTGCCGTCAACGTTTGCCGACGGGCAAATCGCGGTTTGCCTGCCGGACCCTGCCAGCGACAAAGACCGGTCGGTTGCCGTTTCCCGGCAGGCTTGCGTGCCGTGACAGGGCGGTCAAACCACCCTGCGCCCGTCCGTCGGTGCTGTCGTGCCGACGGCCAGATCGCGCGCGCCGCGTTCGGCATCCTTGATGCCGCGCTCTGTTATGACAGCGCGCAAAGCAGCCCTGTTCGTGCGGCTGACCGGCACAACCAGCCCGGTGACAAGTTTGCACACGAGGGCGGCCCCCTGGCCCTGAAGCGACTCAACGTGTTTGAGTGCAACCCAATGCGAACGGTGAACGACCATTCCGGGAATGATCCGCACCGCAGAAACCGCACGGCTGAACGACATCAGGATCAGCGTGTTGCCTTGTGTCGTGTAGACACGGAGGTAATGCAGCTCCGCCGAAAGCGCCACGATATCGCGGCCAAGGTTGACCGGCATCCGGGCAAGAAGCTCGACCAGATCAGGATCAACCTTTCCCTTGTCCGCCTCTGCCGGGCCGTCAGTCCGGGGCTGAACCGGGTCTTGCCGCGCGTTCTGTTGCTGGGACAGCATCAGCAATCGCGGAGCATTCAACAGGACCCAGAACAGAACCACCTGCCCCCCGCTGGAACGGAATTCGTTGAAGAACTCGCCAAGAGTGGCATCATCGCCCCCAAGGTCCGATGCGGAAAACCGGAGCACCTGTTCCAGCACAAACAGGGAAAGCATCGCAAAGACCAAGGCACCGATGACGCCGCCCGCCAGAACAAGCAGAAGAGGGGGCAGTGTCGCCGCCACACGGAACCGGCCAAGGAGGATCTGGACCGTTTCAAGAATCACGATCGCCAGAGCCAAATGAACGAACCAGAAGACAAGCCGTTCGAAAAACGCAAGGTCCTGCGACGCGGATGGGTTGAGCAGAGTGACCCCTATGGCCAAAGCCGCGCCGGAAGCGAACAGATAGCCCACCCAAGACGTGCGGGGGTCGATCCTGGTTCCCATGCGGCCAAGTGCGTCGAACAGGGATTGTTGCTTCACCTGGGCCTCACTCTGTCCCGGCTCCGGCGGCGGAACCTGAAGCGACTAAGCCATCTGGGCAAGCGGAATGCAACAGTTGGCGCAATCAGGCTGGCCGGACCCCCCGGCACAGACAGATGTGGGCTGAAGGACCGGTGCCGAGGGCTGCGGGATGCGCGCGCGCTTGCGGTTTCGCCGACGGCGATCGGTCGGGATGGTGATTTGACCCCTGCCTGCCGGGTTGGCGGCTGCACGCTGGCGGTGATCCGGCCTGCGGGTCTATCCCGGTCGGCGGCCAGGAACAGCCCGGCTGGCAGGCCGGGCACCACACCGCCAGGGGTTGCGGAAGCGGCGTGTCAAGGCGCGCCAGCGCGGGACCCGGCGGATCGTCGGTTTCGGCTGCGGGCAGGCATCTGTTCCCGGCTTTGTCGGGTCGTGCGGGCATTGCCGGGTCCTGACCCTTGGGGGACACCGGCCGGAGTCCGATGATGGTGGCCAGACAGCATGGACGATTTCGCCCGTGCTGCCTGCGGGGCCGTCCCGGCCCCTGTCGCCCCGTTGCGGGCAAGCACTGCCGTTGCCGGAAGCCACCCGCCCGGGACGGGTCCCGGGCGGCGCGTTCTGCCTGCCGCCAGACGGCCCGATCAGGCCAGATCGAACCGGTCAAGGTTCATCACCTTGGTCCAAGCCGCCACGAAGGCCTGCACGAAGGCACTCTCGGCCGTTTTTGCCGCATAGACCTCGGACAAGGCGCGCAGCTGCGAGTTCGATCCGAACACCAGGTCCACCCGCGTTGCCGTCCACTTCAGCGCGCCCGTGGTCCGGTCGCGGCCTTCGAATTCGGCGGCTGCGGCAGAGGTGGGTGTCCAGACCGTGCCCATGTCCAGCAGGTTCACGAAGAAGTCGTTGGTCAGCATTCCGGGCCGCTGAGTGAACACCCCGTGCCGGGACTGGCCGACATTGGCGTTCAGCACCCGCAGGCCGCCCAGCAGCACGGTCATCTCCGGGGCGGTCAGGGTCAGCAGCTGTGCGCGGTCCACCAGAAGCTCTTCTGCCGAGACCGTGTATGTGGTCTTGAGGTGGTTGCGGAAGCCGTCTGCGGTTGGCTCCAGCACGGCGAAAGACGCAACATCGGTCTGCTCCTGCGTCGCATCGGCCCGGCCCGGGGTAAAGGGAACCTCCACCGCATGTCCTGCCGCTTTGGCGGCCTGTTCCACGCCGACAGAGCCGCCCAGCACGATCAGGTCGGCCAGAGACACCCGCCTGTTTCCGGTCTGCGCGGCGTTGAAGGCGGTCTGAATGCCTTCCAGCACCGACAGCACCTTGTCGAGGCGGGCCGGATCGTTGACCTCCCAGCCCCGTTGCGGGGCAAGCCGGATTCGCGCGCCATTGGCGCCGCCCCGCTTGTCCGACCCGCGGAAGGTCGAGGCCGAAGCCCAGGCCGTGGCGACAAGCTCTGTCACCGTCAGGCCAGAGGCCGCGATCTGATCCTTCAGGGCGCGGATATCGGCCGCGCTGATCAGCTCATGCGTCACCTCGGGGACCGGATCCTGCCAGATCAGCACTTCGGCCGGAACCAGCGGCCCCAGGTAGCGCGGGCGCGGACCCATGTCGCGGTGCGTCAGCTTGAACCAGGCGCGCGCGAAGGCATCGGCGAACAGATCGGGGTTTTCGTGGAAGCGCTTGGAGATGGGCGCATAGGCCGGGTCCATCTTCAGCGCCAGATCGGTGGTGAACATCACCGGCGCATGGCGGCGCGAGGGATCATGCGCGTCGGGCACCAGCCCGGCCGCATCCGCCGTGTCGGGAACCCACTGCGTCGCCCCCGCCGGGCTTTTGGACTGGACCCAGTTGAAACCGAAGAGGTTGTCGAAATAGTTGTTGTCCCATTTCACCGGGTTGGTCGTCCAGGCACCTTCAAGGCCGCTGGTGATCGTGCTGGCACCGTTGCCGGTGCCGAAGCTGTTCTTCCAGCCGAGGCCCTGTTCCTCGACCGGTGCCGCTTCCGGTTCGGGGCCGACAAAGACCGACGGATCGGCGGCACCATGCGCCTTGCCGAAGGTATGGCCCCCGGCGATCAGCGCCACGGTTTCCTCATCATTCATCGCCATGCGGGCAAAGGTTTCGCGGATGTCGCGGGCCGAGGCCAGCGGGTCCGGCGTGCCGTTCGGCCCTTCGGGGTTGACGTAGATCAGGCCCATCTGCACGGCGGCCAGCGGGTTTTCCAGCTGGCGGTCGCCGGCATAGCGCGCATCCCCCAGCCAGGTGTCTTCCATGCCCCAGTAGATGTCTTCTTCCGGTTCCCAGATGTCGGCGCGCCCGCCGCCGAACCCGAAGGTCCTGAACCCCATCGACTCCAGCGCGCAGTTGCCGGCCAGCACCATCAGGTCGGCCCAGGATATCTGGTGCCCATATTTCTGCTTGACCGGCCACAGCAGCCGGCGCGCCTTGTCGAGGTTGCCGTTGTCGGGCCAGCTGTTGAGCGGGGCGAACCGCTGCGATCCGGCACCCGCACCGCCACGGCCATCGCCGGTGCGGTAAGTGCCGGCGGCATGCCAGGCCATGCGGATGAAGAACGGCCCGTAATGGCCGTAATCGGCCGGCCACCACGCCTGCGAGGTTGTCATCAGGGCGTGGATGTCCTGCATCAGCGCATCAAGGTCCAGCTTCCTGAACTCTTCGGCATAGCTGAAAGAGGCTCCCAACGGGTTCGACAGGGCCGAATGCTGATGCAGCATCTTCAGGTTCAGCTGGTTCGGCCACCAGTCGCGGTTCGATCTGATCGCGGCCGAAGCCAGGGTTCTGGCCCCGTGAACAACCGGGCACTTGCCTGCGGTCGCGCTGTCATTTCCATCCATATCTGTTCTCCGGTTCTGGCAACTGATGTTCGGTCTGCGTGTCGCGGGGCAAGGCCGCCGCCATGCGGGCGCAACACCCAAGCGCGCAGACCCGTCGGACCTGCACATCGATGCGCCCCTTTAGCAAAGTGCGGCGATCAGTTTAAGGTGAATCTTCGGCCTGCGTCGATAAGGCAGGGTTGTCGTCAAGCTGACGCGCAGGCGGTTGCCCTGTGTCTGTGCCCCTGGCGCGCCACGGGCATTTCGGGCGGGCCGCCGATGCCTGCGCGGTGTCCCAGCCTGACTTAACGCATTCACTCCCGTCCCCCCGCCGCCGTCGCACGCGCCGCTCTGCCCCATGCTGCGACCGGGTGAACCGGGTTGGGTATTGTGCGCGGTGGCAGTTCGGTCTTTCAGCGTCGATCCCGACGCGCTTCCTGATAGTCCTGCAACTTGGCCCGAAGCAATGCTGCCTCATCGGGGGGCAGCGCGCCCAGGAACTCTTCAAGCTTCTCTCCTGCGCCGCTGAGGAACTCGCTGGCTTTCTCTCCAAGTTTGAAAGTGTCGCTGATGTCTCCACCGACATCTTCGACGACACCACCGGCAATTCCGACAAATGTCGAGCTGAGTAGTGTAGAGACCAAGACAAGGTTCCTTAAGCCCTTGATGCTGACAGTCGATGCTTTTTCGGCCTGCTTGCCCTGACCATCGGCGACTCCTGCCACCCGGTTGATCAGGATCGCACTTGGCTGCGAAACCAGGGCGGCGCGGACAGCTTCCTGCAGAATATCGTCCATCATTTGCCGGGTCGCCACACGTCGGGCAAAGCCGCCGTGGTCATCGTCAAGCGCGCGCGCCTCGGGGAAAGAGCGTACAAGGTTGGCCGCTGTTGCCAGGAACGTGCTGAGCGCAGCCCTTGCCTCGTCCGGCAGAAGGTCCAGCGGATCGCGCCCCTCGCGCCGGGCGCGGTCGTTGGCGTCCAGAAGCTCTCCCAAAGCGATCAGGCTGCCCCAAAGCTCCAGTGAGCGTTCGGCCATGGACCTACCGGTCTCGGCCAGAAGGGCCGCGAACTCGCCTGCCTCTTCCCGGATATCCTGCCGCATCCCGCCCGAGTTGGTCCGCTGACCAAGCTTGGCAAGCAGCCTGGCACAACGATCCGCAGCCATCCGGGCCAACTGGTCCTGCCGCTGATCCATCGGCTGATCACGGATGAAAAGCGAAAGCGCACCGTGCGACGGTGAGAAGCGCCAGCCTGCAAGGTCCTGGGCCTGGATCAGCGCCTCGACCGTCAGCAAAGGCTCCGCCTGCCCGATCGGCTGGGGGGGTTCTCCATCCGGTCTTTCGCTTGGTGTATAGGGTTCCGGCCAGGGCGGCAGGGTGTTGAGGTAGGCAAGGGTTTCGCGGGCGCGGTCTTCGGGGTCTTCGATCCCGGCCAGCCGGGCGAGGGTGCCGTCAGCCCTGGTGGCGGGGGTGTCGCGGAAGCCTAGACCGGGTTCGCGATTGGTGCCAAGTGCGGCCAGACCCCGGATCGGGCGCAGGTCGGCCACCTGGCCTTCGTCCAGCACAAGGTCCGTCAGCTTGGCCAGTCCGGCGAGGGGGGCAATGTCGCTGACGGCGGTCTGGGTGAGGTCGAGCCTTTGCAGCGCGGTCAGACCGGCGAGGGGGGCAAGGTCACTGACGGCGGTCTCGTCGAGGTAGAGCTCTTGCAGCGCGGTCAGGGCGGCGAGGGGGGCAAGGTCGCTGACGGCGGTCTCTTCGAGGGTAAGCGTTTGCAGCGCGGTGAGGGTGGCGAGGGGGGCAAGGTCGCTGACGGCGGTCTGGGAGAGGGTGAGCGTTTCCAGCGCGGTCAGGGCGGCGAGGGGGGCAAGGTCGCTGACGGCGGTCTTCCTGAGGTAGAGCGTTTGCAGCGCCGTGAGGGCGGCGAGGGGGGCAAGGTCGCTGACGGCGGTCCGACCGAAAGTGAGCACTTGAAGCGCGGTGAGAGCGGTGAGGGGGGCAAGGTCGCTGACGGCAGTCTGGCCGAGCCAGAGCCTTTGCAGCGCGGTGAGGGCGGCGAGGGGGGCAAGGTCGCGGACGGCGGTCTCGTCGAGGTCGAGCCATTGCAGCGCGGTGAGGGTGGCGAGGGGGGCAAGGTCGCTGACGGCGGTCTGGTTGAGCCAGAGCACTTGCAGCGCGGTGAGAGCGGCGAGGGGGGCAAGGTCGCTGACGGCGGTCTGGTTGAGGGAGAGATTTTCCAGCGCTGTGAGGGTGGCGAGGGGGGCAAGGTCGCTGACGGCGGTCTGGTTGAGGCGGAGCGTTCGCAGCGCGGTGAGGGCGGCGAGGGGGGCAAGGTCGCTGACGGCGGTCTGGTTGAGGGTGAGCTCTTCCAGCGCGGTGAGGGCGGCGAGGGGGGCAAGGTCGCTGACGGCGGTCTGGTCGAGCCGCAGCGTTTTCAGCGCTGAAAGGGTGGCGATGTCCTGCGGGATCCGGTCCAGCGCGCGGTAGCGCTCATCTCTCAGGTCAAGGGTGGTTCCCCCGGCCTGTTTCACCCGCCGGATTTCCTTGACCGCCGCCCTATAAGCCTTTTCCGCCGCGCTTTTCGCCAAGGGGTTGCTCCTGCCTGCCTTCCTTCAGACTGACCTGCCTGCGGGCCGCGATCAACCCCGGCGTTTCCGGCTTGACGCCCAGGGGCCAACCGACTATCCCGCCCCCCACGCGCGGTGGTAGCTCAGTCGGTTAGAGTACCGGCCTGTCACGCCGGGGGTCGCGGGTTCGAGCCCCGTCCACCGCGCCACTTTACCGAACTGGCGGAACGAGGGCCAGGGCGCAGGCGGCGCCCATGCTGCGCCCTGCCCGCGTGGCAAGGGCCGGCGGTATCTGCGGCCGGTCGTCTTGCGCGCCCTCCCCATCGCGTGCTTCTGCCGTTTCCCGCTTGACGCCCCCGATGCAGGCTTGTATCCGCCCTGTCATGCGCGGTGGTAGCTCAGTCGGTTAGAGTACCGGCCTGTCACGCCGGGGGTCGCGGGTTCGAGCCCCGTCCACCGCGCCAGTTCATCGCCCCGTCCGGATTGAGGCTGGCCGTCCTGCGGGGACGGCAAAAACACCTGCCGTGCCGCAAACCCGCAGGGTGATGTCGCGGAAGGTCCAGAAGATCACCTTTCCGGCGGCCCCCCGCGCGGCCCCGTCTGGCTGACCGGGACGGGCAGGTTCTGGTCGCCCCGGACTTCCGCAGGGTCAAGGCCCGGCTGCGGCCAGTGCGCGCCCATGGCATCGGGCAATTCGGGAACCCCGTCACAAAGGCCGGGCAGGGTGACGCGGCCCTGATCGTGCCGCCCGGTCAGAACCCCGCTCGGCCCGTGGACCGCGTTGGCGGCAAGGCCGCCAGACATGCCGTGACAGGGTGCCAAAGGAACCTTCCCCGCCGCCTGCCAGACGGGAAGGTCATCCTGATCCGCCGGAAGGGTGGCTTGCCGTTCCGTTCGCACCCCGGAACGCGCCGCGTTTCCGCGCCCGGTGAGAGACCGGAGTCGCAAAAGGATCGGTCCACCAAGTGTGACGCAGGCCGCCACCCGCCAGGTCATGCGCTGGCCTGGGGCTTTGGCCCCCGGCGGACCATTGGGCCGCGCAGCGCAGGGCCGGGGCGGTGGCCCCTGCCAGACCGCGCGGCGCGCGCGCAGGCGCAGGCGGTTCCTGCCGTCCGGCCGACAGCCCTGGCGGTTGGCACGTTTTCGCCAGACGGTTGACACAGGCCCGTGTCGGCGGCGCGGATGGTGAAACCGGCCCCGGCCAGGCCGCGCAGCCGCGTCACGATGGCAGGGGTTGCATCGCCAGGCGGGCCGCTGGCACGGGTCATGGCGATCTCGGGAATGTGTCGCGGGGCCGGGCCTGACAGGCACCGCGCCCCTGTCCAGCGCGCGCGCCATGCGCTAGGACAGCCCCCGAGTCGCACATCAGGAGAATGCCATGATCCGGTCGGTTTTGCAGTGTCTGGTCTGTGCGGGGTTGCCTTTTGCCGCACTGGCCCAGCCGATGACGGGCGCGGCGGTGGCCCCGCTGCTGTTCGCCGCGACGGGTGCCGAGGTGGAATTGCTGCCCGCCCCCTTCCTTGCGCCGGATCAGGCAGAGATTCTGAAGACCGTGGGCGTGTCGCAGCCCTATTACGGGGCCATTGCGGTATCCCCCGACGAAGGGATCATGGTTGAGGCGACCGTTGCCGCCGCCAATCATCATTCGACCGAAGCCGCATCGGTGGCGGCCCTTGCGGCCTGTGACGCCAGGCGCAAGGGGGCCACGCCCTGTGCCGTGGTGGCCCTGATCCGGCCCGCAGGCTGGAAAGAGCAACCCTTCCAATTGTCGTCAAGCGCGACGGCAGAGTTCGCCGGATATGCCAGAATCCGGCGCGACAAGGCCTTTGCCGTGTCACCATCGACCGGGGCCTGGGGCATGGCCAGGGGCCGCGATGCCGCTGCCAGGGCTGTGGCGGATTGTGCGGGCAAAGAGGTGGCCCCTGCGGACTGCGTTCTGATCCTGCAGGACTGACCGGCGGGGCAAGGGCGGCAAATTGCCTACTGGCAAAGCCTGACATTCGGTCAATATCAGGACGGTCCGCAGGCGCGGACCTGACACGGGTCAGGGGCGGGACCTGCCCATCGGAGCGGGCAGGGGACTGGAGATCGAGATGGACTATGGCCTGGCACTGGATGCGGCGCTGAACCGGCTGCACGACGAAGGGCGCTACCGCACCTTCATCGACATCGAACGGCGGCGCGGGGCCTATCCCGAGGCGGTCTGGCGCAGGCCGGACGGGACAGAGCGGACCATCACCGTCTGGTGCGGCAACGACTATCTTGGCATGGGGCAGCACCCGGCGGTGCTGGCCGCGATGCACGGGGCGCTGGACGCGGCCGGGGCCGGGTCCGGGGGCACGCGCAACATTTCCGGCACCACCGTCTATCACAAGGCGCTGGAAGCCGAACTCGCCGACCTGCATGGGAAAGAGGCGGCGCTGGTCTTTACCTCGGCCTATGTTGCCAATGATGCCACCCTTTCGACGCTGCGGGCAATCTTTCCGGGGCTGATCATCTATTCCGATGCGCTGAACCATGCCTCGATGATCGAGGGTGTGCGGCGCGGCGGGGGCGACAAGCGCATCTTCCGTCACAACGATCTGGCGCATCTGCGCGCGCTGCTGGCCGCCGATGATCCGGCGGCGCCGAAGTTGATTGCGTTCGAATCGATCTATTCGATGGATGGGGATTTCGGGCCGATTGCCGGGGTCTGCGATCTGGCCGCCGAGTTCGGTGCCCTGACCTATATTGATGAGGTACACGCGGTGGGCATGTACGGGCCGCGCGGGGCGGGCGTGGCCGAACGGGACGGCCAGATGGGCCGGATCGACATCATCAACGGCACGCTGGCCAAGGCCTATGGCGTGATGGGGGGCTACATCGCCGCCGGGGCCAGGCTGGTGGATGCGGTGCGCAGCTATGCGCCGGGGTTCATCTTCACCACCTCGTTGCCCCCGGCGATTGCGGCGGGTGCCGCCGCATCCGTGCGCCATCTGAAGACCGACGGCGCGCTGCGCGAGGCGCAGCAACTGCACGCCCGGATGCTGAAGATGCGCCTGAAGGGGTTGGGCCTGCCGATCATCGACCACGGCTCGCACATCGTGCCGCTGCATGTGGGCAATCCGGTGCATTGCAAGATGCTGTCGGACATGCTGCTGGAAACATCCGGCCTTTACGTTCAGCCGATCAACTTTCCCACCGTGCCGCGCGGCACCGAAAGGCTGCGCTTCACCCCGTCGCCCGTGCATGATGCCGGGCGGATCGAGGTGCTTGTTAACGCATTGGACAGACTTTGGGGACAATGTGTGCTGAATCGCGCCGAGCGTGCCGCCTGATCCTTTGTACGGATGCAAGGGCCCTTGTCCTGTGCTACGCTTTGCGGAATAGCGATGATGCGAGTCGTGCAAACCGACTCGTGCGGTGTTGGTGCGGCGGGGCAGGTACGCATGATCGGGCGCAGGTCACAGCCTTCGGCGGCAGTGGTCGACAAGCCGAAAGGCTTTGACGACTTCGAGGTGCGCCTTGGGGATGTCATGCGCGGGGAACGCGCAACGCTTGGGTGGTCACTTCTGGATGTCCAGCGCGAGCTGAAGATCAAGGCGACCTATATCGCGGCGATCGAAAATTGCGATGTTTCGGCTTTCGAATGCCAGGGCTTCATCGCCGGTTATGTCCGCGGGTACGCGCGCTATCTTGGGCTGGACGCGGAGTGGGCCTTTGCAAAGTTCTGTGCCGAAACGGGCTTCGTTTCCGCGCATGGCCTGGCAACCGCTGCCCCGGTATCGCGCATACCGCGCACAATGCCATCCGGCGCGATGAACCGGTCCAAGCTGAAAGATCCCTTTGCTGACCCGAAGGCGACCTTCATTCCGCAGGGCCAAAGCCTGTGGTCGCGGTTCGATCCGGGTGCGGCAGGATCAATGCTGGTGCTGGTCGCGCTGATCGGGGCAATCGGCTACGGCGGCTGGTCGGTGTTGCAGGAAGTGCAGCGCGTGCGGCTTGCCCCGGTCGATCAGGCCCCCGTGGTGGTGGCCGAGATTGATCCGCTGGGCGATATCAGCCGCGAGGTAGCGCAGAGCCTGCCGGCACCCGCCGGTGCCGCAGATGCCTCTTCCGGCGAAGACCCGGTTCTGGCCGGGGCGCAGGGCTATGACCGGCTGTACCGGCCGCAGGCGCTGGATGTGCCGGTGATCGTGGCCCGCGACGGCCCGATTGCCGGGATCGACCCGCGCATCGGCGGTGCCCCGGGCAGAGATGCCGATGTTGCGATCGCCGCCGATTTCGGTCAGGGACCGACCCCGCAGGATGGTCTTGTCCAGGTGGTCGAGGCCGTTGCGCCAACGGTGGAACTGCTGGCTGTGCGCCCGTCCTGGGTGCGGGTGCAGTCTGGCGATGGAACGGTGCTGTTCGAGAAAATCCTGGATGCGGGTGAACGCTATGTCGTGCCGCAGATGGAAGCACCGGCGGTGCTGCGGGCGGGCAATTCCGGTTCTGTCTATTTCGCCGTCAACGGCCAGACCTATGGTCCGGCCGCCGCCGGGGCGCAGGTGGTGAAGAACGTCGCGCTGTCGCCCGAGGCGCTGACCGCCAGCTATCAGCTTGCCGATCTGTCGGTCGACCCCGATCTGGCCGCAATCGTGGCCATGGCCGAAGCGGCACCCGAACCGACAGCCGGGGCGACCCTGCTTCCCGTCGCGGACTGACCGGGTACTGAAACGGCAATCTTGCCGCTTGCCGGACGGGACGTGCGTTGCGATCCGGGCAAAGAGGGTGCATGTCCGGGCGGGAGCCGGAAACGCCTCCCGTTTCCCATGACCGCGCGGAACGGTGCCCTGTAGACCGGCAGTTCCGGGACCAGCAGAGGCCAGTATCCGTGTTCGTCAAGGGTTTTGTACTGGCCTTGTTTCCTGCCATTCCGGTCCTTCGCGCAGGAGTGTGTTGGCGAGGATGGGCGTTGTTGCGTAACTCACGCCTGAGGGATGAGAGCCCCTTTCCCCTTCGGGATCAGGCCACGCGGACGATCTCGGCCGTTCCGAGCGCTGAGAAGCGGTTCATGAGGGCGACACGTATCTGGATTTCGGCGGTTTGGCTGTCGGGGTGTCTTGCGGCGATGCGCTCACCGAAGGCTTTGAGGCACCGCATCTTCGCCTCGATCCGGCTTCGGACGTGGTATCCGGTCCAGCGCTTCCAGAATGCCCTGCCATAGTGCCGGGTGGCACGCAGGGTTTCGTTTCTGGCGATTGCCGCTGGGCAGTGGCGTTGTTGCACAACTCTGTTTGCCTAGGATTCACAACGTGAATCCATGTGGTTAGACAGGCCGTATGAGTAAGCCATCACCCGCCCGCTACCGCACGACGAACTGGTCCAGCTACAGCGCCTC
>Ga0315907_10001684_pt1 | contig 29484 bp, 27 predicted proteins | sample LakEriMetagenome_3_FD_203525 | JGI IMG/M metagenome (GOLD analysis project Ga0315907, IMG submission 203525) | Freshwater fungal communities from buoy surface, Lake Erie, Ohio, United States - Buoy 12 MA123 | ecosystem: Environmental > Aquatic > Freshwater > Lake > Lake biofilm | place: USA...
AAATTGGCGGCTACCTCGGCGATGATTACATCGTCGAGGCTAGCGTCGGCCATATCCGTGACTTACCTCAGAGAGCCGCGGATATTCCTAAGGAGTACAAGAAGATTGCTTGGGCAAAAGAGGGCGTAGATATCGAAAATGATTTCGCGCCCCTTTATGTCATCAATCCAGATAAAAAAGCAAAGGTCGCCGAGCTCAAAGAGTTAATGAAAGGCGCCGAAGAGTTATTACTCGCAACCGATGAAGACCGCGAGGGCGAAGCAATTGCGTGGCACTTAGTTGAAGTCTTACAACCAAAGATTCCAATTAAGCGAATGGTCTTTAATGAAATTACAAAAGAGGCGATTCAAGCCGCTGTAGAAAACACACGCGATCTTGATTATCACTTAATTGATGCACAAGAAACACGTCGCGTACTCGATCGACTTTATGGTTACAGACTCTCTCCGGTCTTGTGGAAGAAAGTTATGCCACGCATTTCTGCAGGACGCGTGCAATCTGTTGCTACACGTCTCATCGTTGAAAAAGAACGCGAACGTATGGCTTTTATTTCATCTGCTTGGTGGGATCTCAACGCACAAACAGATTTAGGATTCACTGCGCGCTTTCTTTCAGTTGATGGCAAGCGCGTTGCAGCAACTGCGGACTTTGGCGCAGATGGCGCTGTTAAAGAAAAATCACTCGCAAATATTTTGTTACTGGACGAAACCGGTGCTCGCTCCCTCGTTGAATCTCTTAAGGGAACACCACTGACTGTTAAGTCAATGGAAGAATCCCCACGTACAGAAAAACCAAAAGCTCCATTTACTACTTCTACTCTTCAGCAAGATGCTGGTTCACGACTTGGTTGGGGCGCACAAATCACAATGCGCGTTGCACAACGTCTGTATGAAAACGGTTACATCACATACATGCGTACTGACTCAATTAATTTATCCGAGCAAGCAATCAAGGCTGCACGCGCTTCTGCAAAAGCGTTATACGGCGCAGATCACGTTGCTGATGCACCACGTGTGTATCAAGGAAAGTCTAAGAACGCACAAGAAGCACACGAAGCTATTCGTCCAGCAGGAGATGTTTTTAAAACTCCTGGTGAATTAGCACCAGAACTTTCACGAGATGAATTCGCTTTGTATGACCTTATTTGGAAACGCACTGTTGCTTCCCAAATGGCTGATGCTAAGAAAATGCAGATGCGCGTTGATTTTGATGCGACCACAAATGATAAAAAAGAGACCATATTCCGCGCTAACGGAAGCGTTATTACTTTCCCAGGATTTCTTGCAGCGTACGACGACATCACTGAAGAAAAAACAGATGAAGAGTCAGAAGATAAGCGCTTACCTGCAATGACCGTAGGCCAAGCGGTAAAAGTTAACGAATTCAACTGCGAAGGCCATGAGACAAAGCCACCAGCTCGTTACACAGAACCAACTCTTGTTAAGAAGCTAGAAGAACTCGGCATCGGCCGTCCTTCTACATTCGCATCCATTATTCAAACAATTCAAGATCGCGGTTATGTCTACAAGCGTGGTCGAGCCCTTGTTCCAACCTTCTTAGCGTTCTCAGTTACAGGATTACTAGAAACTCACTTCACTAAGTTAGTTGATTACGAATTTACAGCGAGCATGGAAGAAGATCTAGACAAGATTGCAGCGGGCGAAGCTGGCCGTGTTGATTGGTTACGTGACTTTTTCTATGGCCACGATGGACAGCCAGGACTCAACGAATTATCTGCAGACCTTGGTGCTATTGATGCACGCGAAGTTAACACAATGCGTTTAGCCCCAGATATCGAAATTCGTGTTGGCCGCTACGGTGCGTACCTACAACAAGGCGAAGGCGAAACACGCAAACTTGCAAACATTCCAGAGACAATGGCGCCAGATGAGTTAACGCTGGATGCTGCAATCGAAATCCTTGCAAAACCATCAGGAGAGCGAGAACTTGGTATTGATCCTGCAACTAACTTGCCGATCATTGCTAAGTCTGGACGCTTTGGTCCATACATCACAGAAGTTTTCCCAGTTGAAGTTGTTCCAGAAGGTGCGAAGAAAAAGCGCAAGAAAGCTGATGCGCCAAAGCCAAAGACTGCGTCATTGCTTTCCACAATGACACTTGACACCGTTACGTATGAAGATGCAATCAGATTACTTTCATTGCCGCGCACACTCGGCACCAACAGCGCAGGCGATGACATCACTGTACAAAACGGTCGCTACGGCCCTTATCTAAAGGCTGGTGCTGATTCGCGCACACTCACATCAGAAGATCAGTTGTTCTCAATCTCTTTGGATGAAGCACTAGAGATTTACTCAAAGCCAAAAGAGCGTCGTCGTGGTGTTGCAAAGCCGCCGCTTAAGGAACTTGGAAAAGATCCGGGCACAGAAAAAGATGTCATTGTTAAAGATGGTCGCTTCGGCATGTATGTCACCGATGGTGAAACAAATGCAACGCTGCGTCGCGGTGACACACTAGAAGCGCTCACCCTTGATCGCGCACTCGAATTACTTGCTGGACGCCGTGCATGGGAAGCTGAAAACGGTCCATCTCCAAAGAAGTCACGAAAGAAAGCTGCCCCTAAAAGCCCCAAGGCTAAAGCGCCATCTCTGACTAAGAACACAGTCAAAGCTACTGGCAAGAAGAAAGCAGCTAAGAAAGAATCATCTACATGAGTTCACTTCCAAGACCTGCCGCCCCTGCGCAGGAAGAAACGCGTGGAGTCTTAGCGATTCCTGCGTTTCGAAAACTCTGGAACTCCATGTTGTTTTCATCCCTTGGTGATTGGCTCGGTCTACTTGCGACAACTGCGCTCGCGCAACAACTCTCTGGTGACAATTACGCGAAAGCTAACTTTGCAATCGCAGGTGTATTTATCGCGCGCTTGTTGCCATCTGTTTTCCTAGGACCTCTTGCAGGTGTTCTGGCTGATCGCTTTGATCGTCGCAAGCTCATGGTTGTCTGCGACATTTTGCGCACTGGTCTTTATATCTCTATTCCAATTTTTCACAATTACTTCTGGCTCTACACCGCAACAATTCTTGTTGAGTGCGTAACTCTCTTCTGGTCACCAGCGAAAGAAGCATCGGTTCCAAATCTTGTTCCGCGTAACAAACTAGAGAGTGCCAATCAAGTGTCACTTCTAGCCGCATACGGCACAGCGCCAATTGCTGCGATTATCTTCTCTATTCTTGCGCTCTTCAGTAACGCCTTTAACGCGCTGTTACCTTCCTTTGCGACAAACGCTGTTGATATTGCGCTCTATATAAATGCTGCAAGCTTCGCATTCGCTGCATACACAGTCTGGGGATTGCATGAGATTCCTAAGATTAAAGATTCAAAGAAAGATTCAGAAGTCGGTGTTGCAAAGTCACTCTGGCAAGGTTGGAAAGCTGTCTCTGGTTCGAAGATCATTCGCGGACTAGTCGTTGGCATGGTTGGTGCATTCGTAGCAGCGGGTGCGGTCATTGGTCTTGCACGTACCTTTGTGGGCGATCTAGGCGGCGGTGAAGCCGCTTACGGTGTTCTCTTTGGTGCTGTTTTTACGGGACTTGCAGTCGGCATTGCAGCCGGCCCAAAGGTATTTGCACAATTCTCACGTCGCCGTTTATTTGGCGCATCTCTTACTATTGCAGGAATCTTCCTTGTATTACTCGCTGCAATTCCAAACTTAGTTCTCGCTGTAATCATTGTTATTTTCCTCGGTGCATTCTCCGGAATCTGTTGGGTCACAGGCTTCACGATGCTCGGCATGGAAGTACAAGATGAAGTACGTGGTCGCACATTTGCATTCGTTCAATCACTCATCAAAGTCACACTGGTCGCTGTTCTAGCCATTTCACCGCTTATTGCTGCAGCCTTTGGTGAGCACACGCTTAAGTTTAAAAACACAGAGCTGAACTACAACGGCGCTGCAATCACAATTCTTATTGCAGGTGTTATTGCCGCAATCATCGGATCTATTTCTTATCACCAGATGAAAGATCGTCCGAACGTTTCTCTGTGGTCTGATATTTCAAATGCACTCAAAGGCGAACTCGGTTCAATTACTGGTGCACCTGTTAAGGGAATCTTTATTGCATTTGAAGGCGGAGAAGGCACAGGAAAATCTACGCAATCGAAGATGCTAAAAAAATGGCTAGAACAAGAGGGTGAGAAAGTTGTTCTCTCTCGCGAACCTGGTGGCACTGATTTAGGACAGGGACTACGAAAGATTTTGCTTGGTCATGAAACAGGTGCAATTTCACCACGCGCAGAAGCGTTGCTATATGCCGCTGATCGCGCGCACCACGTCTTCTCACTTATTCGTCCTGCACTTGATCGCGGTGATGTTGTTATTACTGACCGTTACTTTGATTCATCCATTGCTTATCAAGGCGCTGGTCGGGTGCTACAACCAAATGAAGTTGCACGTATTTCACGTTGGGCTACTGAGTCACTATTTCCAACGCTAACAATCATTATTGATATGCCGGCAGAAGTTGGTCTTGGCAGACTCAAGAGCCGTGATCGCCTGGAAGCAGAACCACTTGCATTCCACGAGCGCGTGCGCAACGAGTTCTTACAAATTGCTTCGATGGATCCAGAGCGCTACTTAATTGTTGATGGATTACAAGAAATTGATGAGATTCACGAACAAATTATTTCTCGAGTTGGTGAATTACCAGCACTTAAGCGCAATTCAGAGAAGCAGACAAAGACAAAGCGTCGAGCATCGAGAAATCCATGAGCGTTTTTGACACACTCGTTGGGCAAGAGCATCTCATCGCGCAATTACAAGGCGCCATCATGTCTGCAAAGAACGGTGAAGAAACACAGGAGATGACACATGCGTGGGTCTTTACTGGCCCACCTGGCAGCGGTCGCTCCAGTGCTGCTGTTGCATTCGCACAAGCACTTGTTTGTCCTTCACTTGGTTGCGGAACATGCAATGCGTGTTTATCCGCTGCAAATGGTGGGCATCCCGATGTTGAAATCATTCGCACAGAAGGCTTATCAATCAAGATTGATGAAGTACGCGAGCTCCTCGCACGAGTTGCTTGGGCACCTTCTATGGGCGGATGGCGCGTGGTTGTTATGGAAGATGCTGATCGGTTGACCGAATCAGCAGCTAATGCGCTTTTGAAAGCAATCGAAGAACCAGGCAATCGCACTGTCTGGTTGCTCTGTGCACCGACGCTGCATGATGTATTACCAACTATTCGCTCTCGCTGTCGCCACATGCAATTGGTTACACCAAGTACAAAAGATGTTGCTGCTGTTTTGCAATCGCGCGATGGCATTTCCCCGCAGATGGCTGATTTTGCAGCGCGCGTGAGTCAAGGACACATTGGTCGCGCCAAGTACATTGCCACAAACGAACATGTGCGCAGTAATCGCAAAGAGATTCTTAAATCAGTCACACAGCTCAACAACGTTGCTGATGCGTTTAAGGCTGCGCAACGCCTTGTTGATATTGCAACAGAAGATGCTAAGGCCGCTGCAGAGATTCGCGATGAGAAAGAACAAGACGAACTCGCGCAGGCATATGGCAAAGGCGCCACTGGACGCGGAATGGCAAGTGGTGGATCAAAGGCGTTAAAAGAGTTAGAGAAAGAACAGAAGACTCGCACAACTCGCATGGTCAGAGATTCACTCGATGCCGCACTCCTTGATATTGCTACTTTGTTTCGCGACATCATGATGGTTCAGTCAGGACATATTGATGCGCTGATTAATCTTGAGATGGCGCAAGAGATTAATGCAATTGCAAACGTTGTACCACCGCACAAGACGATTCAGCGATTAGATGCGGTTATGAAAGCACGCAAGGCACTTGGATTTAATGCAGCGCCGCTGCTGACTATAGAAGCGTTAATGTGCGAACTCGTTTAATTGCAGCAGTCGCTGTTGCTGCGCTGCTTCTCAGTGGGTGTGTTCAAGAAGTAAAACCAGTAAAACTAGAAACGCTGCAGGATTTTAAAGAGCAACGGATTAAGTGGCGCACCTGTTATGACTCACTTAAGTGCGCAGATGTTTTGGTGCCGATTGATTACACGAACATAAAACTCGGCACATTTAGAATCTCAATGCTCAAGCACGAGGCTACAAATAAAGAAGATCGCATTGGCTCTATGTTCGTTAACCCAGGTGGCCCTGGTGCTTCTGGCGTGGAATACGCCTACAGCGCCGAATACATAGTCAGCCCGCAGCTGTTGGCTCTCTATGACATCGTCGGCTTTGATCCACGCGGGGTTGGCCGCAGTGCGCCTATTCGCTGCCTAACGGATGACGAAACAGATGCGAATTACGCATCGGATTCAAAGCCGGACACCGCGCAAGAGTTCGAAACGTTGGTTAAAGAAGCACAGGATTATGTTGCTAAGTGTGAGAAAAACACAAAGAACTTAACTGCTTACAGCACAGAAAATACTGCGCGGGATATGGATCTTATTCGTGCTGCATTGGGTGATGAAAAACTAAATTACCTAGGCAAGTCATACGGCACATACCTTGGCACTATTTATGCGCAACTCTTTCCTGACAAAGTCGGTCGAGTTGTTCTAGATGGTGCGATAGATCCAGATGCAACGCCACTACAACAATCACTCACACAAGCTGTTGGATTTGATCAGGCGCTAGATGCTTTCATTAAAGATTGTTTGCAGATAGACACCTGCCCGCTTCCTAAGGATGCAACAAAGCAATACTTCACTGATTTGTTTGACTCGGTTGCAAAGAAACCACTGACTACACGCACAAAGAGAATCGCCACCGAATCACTTGTTGTGCTTGGTACGGCATCAGCGCTCTATGACAACGAATCAGGCTGGCCGATGCTGCGTGTTGCTCTCAAGCAGGCAAATACAGGTAACGGTTACATGTTTCTTTCGCTGGCAGATGCTTACACAGGCCGACAACTCAACGGTACGTATCCAACTAATGAAGGTGACTCTGGGTTTGTGATTGATTGTTTGGATTGGAATGATGCAAAGACTAACGAACAGATTGCGCAAGATGCACAGACGTTTAAAGTACAAGCGCCTGTGTTTGGTCCGTATCTGGCGTATTCAGGGATTTCTTGCAAATACTTCAATGGCATTAAGCAACCGATAAAAATTAAACAAGTAAAGACAACTCCGATAATTGTTATTGGAACACTCCGTGATCCAGCAACGCCATATTCATGGTCAGTTGCACTTCACAAGCTGATTACAAATTCACGTCTGATTACTTTGGACGGCGATGGCCACACCGGTCACGGCCGCGGATCTGTGTGCGTTGATAAGTCAGTCGATGCTTATTTCATCACCGGCAAAATCCCTGCCAAAGATCAGAAATGTGATTTAAGTACAGCTCTGTAGTTATTTTCTAAAGATTCTTAATAAACCCCAATAAGTGACACGAAGCATCGCCTCGATAACAATTTTTCCAGACATTTTGCTTGTGCCAAATTGGCGCTCAACAAAAGTGATTGGAACTTCAGAGATTACGCCACCGATTTTCTGAATTTCACGAGTCATTTCAATTTGGAAGCAATAACCCTCGCTCTTGATACTGCCTAAGTACAATTTCTTAATTGCGCCGGTTTTGTAAACTCGGAATCCTGCAGTTGAGTCTTTGACTCCTAAACCTAGAAGAAAATTGCTGTAGATGTTCGCTAAACGAGACAACGCTTCGCGGTGCTTTGACCAATTAAGTACCGAACCACCCGTTATCCAGCGGCTACCAATAACTAAATCTAGAGATGAATCGGATTCGAACTCAGATAAAAGATTTGGCAAGTCAGAAACTTGGTGAGATCCATCTGCATCAATTTGAACAACTGCACTAAAGTTTTTTTTCAAGGCATATCTATACCCGTCGCGGTAAGCAGAGCCGAGGCCGGATTTGTTTGAACGTCTCAAGATTTCAAGATTGGGAATTTGAGATTTCAACTTCTCACAGATATCGGCTGTTCCATCAGGTGAGCCGTCGTCAACAACTAAATATTCAAAATCCTTACGAAGCACGGCCAATTCTCGGAGCAGAATTGGCAGGCTCTCGATCTCGTTATAGGTCGGAATTATCACCAAGTAAGAAATGCCCACACCCAAGTATTACAGGCAGAAATTACGAAATAGACCCTCGATTCACGCACGCCAAATGGTAAAAAGCACCCCTTTTCATAGGGTTAGATTTACCCATGCGCTTAGACCATGTCTCATATGTAACTTCCCACGATCAACTAGCCGACACCGTTCAACGCCTAGGTGCTCGCCTTGGGAGCACATTTGTTGATGGCGGTATTCATCCACGTTTTGGCACACGTAACTTCACACTTCCATTACAAAATGGTCACTACCTAGAAGTTGTTTGCCCACTAGATCATCCTTCATCTGATTCAACGCCTTTCGGTAAAGCTGTTTCACAACGTGCTGCAGAAGGTGGCGGTTGGCTTACTTGGGTTGTTGCAGTCGATGATGTTTCAAAGATTGAAAAGCGTTTAGGTCGCGCAGCTGTTGATGGTCACCGCACAAAGCCAGATGGAAAAGATTTAGCGTGGAAACAAATTGGCGTTCTAGGAACTTTAGAAGATAAGCAACTCCCATTCTTTATTGAATGGCTTTCACTTGATCACCCATCAACAGATGGAAAAGCAATTGCAAAGATTGTTAAAGTTGAAATCGCTGGAGATGAATCACGTATCGAAGAGTGGCTTGGTTCAGAACTCCGTGCAGCTATTGGGTCAGATGTTGAAGTTGAATGGGTTGCAGCAGCGGCGAGTGATGGCGAATCTGGAATTGTTGCTGTGCATGTTATGACACCTAGTGGTGTCGTGAGACTTGACTAACTAAGAGTTAGCTCAATTTATGGCTAGAAACATTCAGCCCCAAAAATGTGATGTTTTAATCATCGGTGGCGGAATCATTGGTCTATCAGTTGGAATCGCACTTCTTGAATCCAAACCATCCCTGAAGGTCATAATTGCTGAAAAAGAAAAATCCCTCGGGTTGCACGCAAGCGGAAGAAATTCGGGTGTTTTGCATGCAGGTTTTTATTATTCACCAGATTCGCTAAAGGCAAAATTCTGTAGAGATGGAAACAAAGAATTAAGAAAAGTGGCCAAAAAACACGGCATTGAAGTTCGAGATGTTGGCAAAGTTGTTGTGGCTCGAAATGAAGATGAGAATAAGCGAATCGACACCTTGTTTGAAAGAGGAGTAAAGAATGGCGTGGACATTGAACTTAAATCTGCGGACGAACTAAAACTATTTGAACCACTTGCAGTCACGCACGGGCGTTTCCTGTGGTCACCTAGCACGGGCGTTTCAGATCCAAAAGCTATAAATCATGCACTATTGAATGACTTTGTTTCACTTGGTGGGAAAATTGATTTTGACACAGAACTAACACTGATTCTAAGAAATTCAGAAATTCATGATGGTTCCAACCAATACGATGCAAAGCACTTTATTAATGCAGCTGGTGCACAATCAGATCGAATCGCTCGTAAAGTTGATGTTGGCCTGGAATACGCAATGCTTCCTTTCATGGGCGTTTATCGTGCAACTGAAGAAAAGAATCTTCCATTGAAGCGACTTGTTTATCCAGTGCCACATCCAATCAACCCATTTCTTGGTGTTCACTTTACCTTAACAGTTGACCACAAAGTGAAAATTGGTCCGACAGCAATTCCAATTTCGGGGCGCGAGCAATATTCATTCACAGAAGGATGGTCTGCATCAGATATTGGACAGGCATTTAAAGGAATTAAATCTTTGATTCGTGGCGATTCACATGACCTCAGAGCAATTCTAAAAACCGAATGGCCAAAAATAATTCAAAGTCGGTTGGTCAAAGAATCCACCGAACTTGTGCCCTCTGCAAATGAGGTAAAAAACTGGGCGAAGAAACCACCTGGTATTCGTTCTCAACTCGTACATCTACCAAGCGGAAAACTAGAACAGGACTTTGTTGTCCGTTCGGAGGCAAACGCAACGCACATATTGAATGCAGTCTCACCCGGATGGACAAGCGCAATTCCATTCGGTCGATGGGTAGCCGAAAAGTTCCATGCGCATTGAATGGGTGTTTCTAAATCATTTTCAGTTGCTTTCAGATAAAGTCTTGATATGAGCAATTCACTTCCTGCAGTCATTCTTGCTGGTGGGCTTGGTACAAGAATCCGCGAAGAAACAGAATTTAAACCGAAGCCGATGGTTGAAATTGGCGGGCGCCCGGTTCTCTGGCACATTATGAAGCATCTTTCAGCACACGGAATTCACCGTTTTGTTATTTGCGTCGGTTACAAAGGTGACATAATTCGAGATTACTTCTTAAATTACCGCGCTCGCAATAATGATTTTACAGTTCAATTAGGTTCACATGATGATTTAAATTTTCATTCAGATCATCAAGAAAGCGATTGGACAGTAACGGTTGCTGAAACAGGTTCACTTACGAATACAGGTGGACGAGTTCTCGAGATCCAAAGATATGTTAAAGGTGAAGAATTTTTGTGCACTTATGGTGATGGATTATCTGATATTGACATAGGTAACCTAAAAACATTTCAAGAAAATAGCGGAAAAATTGCAACTGTCACGGCGGTGAGACCACTGAGTAGATTCGGAGTTATGGATCTTGATTCTAGTAACAATGTAACAAGTTTTAAAGAGAAGCCTCAAGCAGAAGGTTGGATCAATGGTGGTTTCTTCATTTTCAAACCTCAAATATTTGATTATTTATCACCCGGTATTATTTTAGAAAATGAACCACTGCAAAGACTTGCCTCAGAGAGGCAATTGTCAGCTTTCAAGCATGAAGGTTTTTGGCAACCTATGGATACTTATAGAGAATCAAAGATGCTCAATGATTTATGGGAAACGGGAAAAGCGCCTTGGAGAATACAATGAAAATTCTAATCACCGGTAATTTAGGCTATGTGGGATCGCATCTCACGCGCATACTTGTTGACGCTGGACACGAAGTTGTTGGTTGCGATCTCTCATTATTTCCTGAATCGATTTGCGGCAAACTAGCAACTCCTGCACGACAAATTGAAAGAGACTTTCGAAGCCTTACTGCACAAGACTTGAAAGGCGTTGAAGCAATAGCGCATCTTGCTGGCATTTCAAATGACCCCATGGGGGAGATAAATCCGGGCCTAACTTTGAGTATAAATGGTGCAGGAAGTGTTGAATTAGCGAATCTGGCCAAAAAAGTTGGAGTAAAAAAGTTTGTATTTGCATCAAGTTGTTCAGTCTATGGCAGTTCAGGGAATCGACCACGAAATGAAAATGACCCAACAAATCCATTAAGCGAATACGCAACTAGCAAATTGTTTGCCGAGGCTGGACTGGCGAAAATTGCGACAGATTTCTTCCATGTCTATTTGCTAAGAAATGCAACCGCCTACGGTGCAAGTCCTGTATTAAGAACAGACTTAGTGGTAAATGATCTTTCAGCGGGAATCTGCGCAACCGGCATAGCGGAAGTAAGAACTGATGGCAGTCCTTGGCGCCCTCTAATACATTGCTTGGATATGGCTCGTGCATTCAAAGAGTTTATTGAGAGTGACCCGATTCAACTGAATGGCAAACCCGTGAATATTGGCTTCGATAGCGAGAATTACCAAGTAAAAGATATTGGAATCTTACTCGAAGAAATCTGGGATTCCTGTCAGGTAACATATTTGAATCAGGATACAAATGATCCTAGAAACTACAAAGTTGACTTTGAGCTTCTTAAGAAATCTTTACCTGGTTTCTTTATTGGCACAAACTTAAGGCAGGGAATTTTTGAATTAAGGGAATTTTTGTTGCAAATCAAATACGCAAAGAAAGACAGAGAACTGAAGAGATACGTTCGAATTGAAGAAATAAGAAAAAAACTAAATCAACTCAGTTAACTTTGAAAGAGTATTCATTCGTTCGATGGGACTTATTCTTTCTGAATTGTACTTACCTAAAATATGCATGCTGTACTCCTTTAATAAAATAATAACAAACAATAAATCAACAGCACGCTTAATTGGAATCTTGGATAAACGTAAGTTTTCTATGGAAACCAGTTTCGTGTTGCTGAGAAATGTCAACCAATATAGAAAATCGTAATCTTGAATACCAAAAAATGAGTCTTCCCAATCGAGTGCAATAAACTCTTTATTGTAGGAATAGATATTCTGTGGTCCGAAATCACCGTGGCAAAACACTCTCGGCTGCGTTTTCAGCCAGGAATCCAAATCATCAATTCGTAGTTGAATTGACTGCCGAAAATCAGCGCTAAAAAGTTCTTTCTGACAGAAATAATCAGCAGCATGGATACTCTGTCTGATTAGTTCAGAAATATCTCGATTCTGAACACCTGAACGGAGTAATTCTCCAGAATTTGGCGTGAAAGTGTGAAATTTTCTCTGAAGGTCAAAAGCTTGTTTAGCTGACAAGACGGATGATTCGAGTCGTTTGAAAGAGATCCCTGAAAACTTGAGCGCAGTACTCATTCCCTCCAAGAAAAATGGCCCGTCAGCGTAGAAATGCTCAAGAATTGATAATTCCAACCTGAATAGTTGTTTGCTTTGCGAACTAAAAAGAGGAACCTTTAGAACCCACTTTTCATCGATTAAGTAGAGCACGCTTTTGCTTCCACCTGTGATTCGCTGAAAATGTACCCCAGAATCGATAAACTCTGAGGTGAGCAAGGCGTCGTAAAAGCTACGCGCTGAATCTAGTTCGTCGTCTGAATCCTGCCGGAACTCAGAAAATAACTTGGTCCACATCACAAATTTCTGAAAGATAGTCGATTTTTTCGTATTCATAATGATTCAACAAAGGCTTGGTTGCTTTGTATATAAATTGTTGTTCACTAGGCGTTAAACGTTGAGCTGCTTCAGAGTTATACTCAATATCGCTCCGGAGAACGGTACCCCATGGAGATATGTCGCCAGATATTTGTGTGCCGTTCCATGAAGGGTAAATCATGGACTCTTCAAATTCAAGATTCACGAACCGCGATAGCTCTCCCATGAAATTAGCTTTATTTGCAATTAAATCTTCGTACCGAACTACTTTAATATTTGAGGGATATAAATTTGCATACATTTGTGCAACTGAATGATAAATATTCCAAGTTATTGCATATTTATTAATTGAATGCGGGAAGGGCCTACGCTTAGTGTCGGAATAGGCCGAAAACGGATTCCGAACCAAATGGATGATCCTACAGTTGGGGAAATCCTGAATTATTCTTGGAGCATCAAGAATAATACCCGGTGAATAACCCAAGTAATGACTTAATAGTTTCTTCTCAGCATAATAATTCGTCCAAGCATCCAACGTTGAAACAAAAAAAGCCTGAACAATGCTTTTCCGAGTTAAATCATGATTCTGCAAAAAAGTTTTAAATTTCTCAATTCTATCTTGTTCATTCATTTCTAAATTAACTTCACGAAATTTTGAACCAGTCCTTTTGCGCAAGAAGGTTTTCAGCTCTTCATCAATTATCATTTCATAGGATTCTTCAAGTGTTCTATTCTCTGGAAACTCTGGATAGCGATATTGCACTCTTTCTACCGAAGAGAGAAAATCCTTGAAGTCATGGTTTCCAAGTTGTGATTCAAATGGATATACAAACAATTTGGAGTGGCCATCAAAGTGTCGTTGCAAAACATTTCCACCGTGCTCAAAACCAGCAGAAATCAAAATCAAATTAAAGTTACTCATTGTTTACCCTTCGAATTCGCTTCTTGCTTGCTAGTCGTAATGTAACATTTACTTTAATGAAAGTCTTGATAACAGGCGCCAATGGCCTCGTAGGCTCGTGGTTATTTAATCATTTATCATTCAAGTTTGAAGTGACTGGCTTAGTTCGTCCATCAGCAGATCTTTTTAGAATCGATACCAAACATCACTCGAAAATAATAAAAGCACCGGTAGAAGATTGGTGCCAGGTTTTAAAAAAAACATCATTCGAAACTGCAATCTTGTCTCATTGGAAGGGGGTGGAAAACACTTATAGGAATGATTCAAATCAAGAAAAAAACATTGCGTTAACATTGAATTTTGCCGAATGTGCCTCCAATAACGGTGTTCGCAACATAATTGGTATGGGGAGTCAGGCTGAATTAGGACCCGTAGGACATGCAGTTAGCGAACAACAAACGGACGCTCCAACATCGGCATATGGAAGATCAAAAGTGCATGCACGTGTGGCATTGGAAAAATTGTCGCAAGAAAAGAATTTTAGAATGGCATGGATGCGAATATTTTCTGTTTATGGACCACTTGATGTGGGCGATTGGTTAATTCCTAACACAATCAGGGCTTTACTTTTGAACCAGGAAATGAAATTGACGGAAGGTTCACAAATTTGGAGCTACCTCTACATGTCAGATTTGGTGAGCGCCTTTGAAGTAACATTAAACACTCCTGAGTTACATGGCACGATTGATGTAGGAAATCCAAGTACCGTGCGAGTCCGCGAAGTCACTGAATTAATCAGCATGATTCTTCGAAAGCAAAGTTTGCTGAAGTATGGTGAAATCCCATTTCGTGAAGATCAAGTTATGCTGATGCAGCCACTTTGTAAAAAACTTTTGTCAGTCGGGTGGGCACCACAGGTTTCGCTGGAGGAGGGACTACGTTCAACTATTAATTGGTTCAATACCCGAATGTAGTTTGATTAGCTCATGAAATGTTTGGATATCTCTTCTAAGGTCAATCCATGTGATTCTCTTAAGTAGTTTTGACTGCCAATCAATCCAATTTTGGGTGAAGAGATTCCAACCATTTTTACGACACCAGCTATGTCGCATTCCGACATTTTTTCTAAAATAGCCGAACCCAAACCACCTTTGATGGTGTTTTCTTCCAAAGTAACAATAGGTCCAGCTAATGATCTACTACGCAAATATGACGAGTCGATATCACTAACAAATGGTGCTGATGTTACCGAAACGTGTATTTTAAATTTTTTAAGCCAGTTTGCGGCTTCCATAGCGACCTGTCCAATAGAACCAGTAAAAATAATGGTCCCATCACCGCCATTAATGATTTCAACCATTTTGCCTGGTTCTATTTGTAACTTTTCAAGATGAATTGGCGCGTCCCCATTTTTCCCTAACCTCAGGTAAGTTGGTTTTCTTTTCGAAACTATGATTTTCATTAGCTGCATCGTTTCTTCTGGGTCGCAAGGCGAATAAACTTCTAAGTTAGGTATTGCCCGCATTATGGATAGGTCTTCTATTGCATGATGCGAATATCCCTGGCTTCCATATGCATATCCTGCACCGACTGAAACAATGCACACAGCTGAATTCATCGCACAGACATCGTTTCGAATTTGCTCCAAACATCGGAGTGTTGGGAAATTGCCAATACTGTAAACAAAACTATGATTACCTTCAGATGCAAAGCCAGCGGCGATTCCCATCATGGATTGCTCATTGATACCCGTATTGATAAATTGCCTTGGAAAACGATCTTGGAATCTTTCAACGACACTAAACCCTAAATCTCCCGTGAATAAAGTCACGGTTGGGTCCTCGGTTGCGGCTTCTATCAATCCATCCATAAAAGCATTTCTCATGGCTTTATGGCTTCTAATATTGCTAATGCTTCATTCAATTCTTCGAGATTAGGGGATTTATAGTGCCAAGGAACTTGATTCTCCATGAATGAAACTGGAAAACCTTTGACTGTTTGGGCAATTATGCAGGTTGGCTTAGTTGCCGGCGACTTCAGGACATTTTCTAGTTTTTTGTGGTCGTGTCCGTCGACAAAAAGCACACTCCAGCCAAAAGAAATCCACTTGTCACCCAACGGCTCCAAGGCCAACGTATCTTCAGTTGTTGTAAGGGATTGCAGCATGTTTCTATCAATGATCACGGTCAAGTTGCTCAAATTATGGTGATTTGCAAACAGTGCAGATTCCCATGTAGTTCCTTCATCACACTCTCCATCAGACATCACGACATAAATTCTTCCAGAAAGATTTGCCAATTTGCGTGACAACGCTAATCCAGCCCCATAGGGCAAACCATGTCCAAGTGAACCGGTACTTAGCTCAATTCCAGGAATATCATGGGCACTAACGTGACCACCCAGCTTGGCACCATCTTTGCAATAATCGCTCAACCAAGCTTTTGGAAAATAACTTAAGTTGGCCAAAATGGCGTAAATAGCTGCAGCTGAGTGACCTTTTGACAAAATTAACAAATCTCTGTCGAAGTTTCTTAAAGAGCTCAAATTCAAATTAAAGCCGCCCGCGTAGAGTACAGCAAGAATATCCATTACGGAAAAACAAGATCCAACGTGGGAAGCCTTCGCATGGTGAGTCATCCGAAGAACATCTTTTCTAGCATTGTTTGCTAAATCAACTGAATTCATCCCAGATCCCCAATTCAACTCAAACCATTACACTCTACCAGCAGGTGATTCTAGCAATTTTGAACATGAAAAAGTAGTATTTGCATCAAGAAGATGAAACAAGCACCCTAGAAAAGGAGTAATCATGCTGAAAATTTCAATTATAACCCCATGTTATAACGAAGAAGAAAATATCGCAGCATGTATCACAGAAACTAGAAGTGTTTTATCAAAAATTTCCACACATTATGAATACGAACACATTTTCTCAGACAATGCATCGACTGACAAAACCACAACTAGAATTAAGGAATTCGCAAAAACTGATTCAAGAATTAAACTCCTCGTAAACAGTCGAAATATTGGACCCTTTAGAAACATGTGGTCAGCTTTGAAATATTCTTCCGGTGAAATAATCATTCCCATGCTTCCTGCAGATCTGCAAGACCCACCAGAAGTAATTTTAAAATTTATAACAGAATGGGAAAAAGGATACTTAATAGTATTCGGAATAAGAGCCAATAGAACTGAAAGATTTATTCTAAAAACTGCTAGATCTGTCTACTATCGAATTTTACACAAATTTGCGGAAGATCCCATGCCTCTACATGCAGGAGAATTTCTCTTGTGTGATCGAAAAGTTTTGAACTCAATTATTGAAATAGATGATGAATACCCTTACATCCGTGGCTTGATCGCAAGGACAGGTGTGAAATCAACAAGTATCCCATATGCATGGCAAGAAAGAAAACGAGGAAAAAGCAAGAACAGCTATTATCATTTGTTAGATCAAGCCATAAATGGATTTGTATCTACAAGCAGAGCGCCTGCAAGAATAATCTGGGCTTTTGGAATGCTGCTTTCGATTTTAAGTACAGTAATACCAGTTATTGTCTTGCTAACCATCGGATTAACTTCTAAAGAATTTGAAATGAATGGCGTAATCTTCGCCAACATTGTTGTCTTTTTCTTGGGAATTCAAATGTTTTTTCTTGGCATAATTGGAGAATACGTACTAAGTATTCATGGACAAGTTAGAAAAATTCCCAACATTTTTCATACTGAAAAAGTAAATTTTGAAGACAGATAAAAATGAAGTATAAGATAACCTTGTTTGGGTCGCCGATTGTAATTAGTTGTATATTAATTGCAGTTGTGCGGAGAGTCGATTCAAATTTTCTCTTATATGAAACAATCGTTTTTTCAATTGCTTGCTCACTTCTATTTACTGCTCTTGTTTCATTCAAACAAAGACCGGCAGAATGTGACAAATCCAGATATATACTAACTCTATTGCTGAGTGGAAGCATTGCTTACAATTTGTATTTCTCTACACTGATGAATATCGATCGATCTAAGTCTTTCTATGTTATCCAATGGGTTGCTGAAATGCAGCCAACCAACTTGAGCGATTTACAGAGCGAAATTGTGAAAAAGTACGGATATTTTGATTCAGAATCCATTCTTAAGAGAATTTCTGAACAACAAAAAAGAGGAATAATTACCGATACAGAATTCTTGTATTTGACGGGATATGGGGAAATTTACTATTACATCGCAAATGTAACAGCAAATGTATTCAACCTAAACGGCTGGAGCGACGCAAAAATCTTGAAAAATGATTAGAAAAAAAGTTAAGGTAAAATATTAAATTAAACATGTGAAACATTAACGCATATCTAAAATCCATTGAAACCGTGATTACATAAAAAGTAGCATACTTGATAAAAAGAAACGACAAAAACATATTTATTTCACTAGATGGCTGGCGCCTAAACCTCAAAATAGTCGTCGCTAAACAGAACAACAAGAAGTGCAGTCCTGGCCAGGCAATCCAAGAACCATTAAATGAAAAGTTTTCAACATACTTCTTGATAAATTTGTTTGCCAATCCATCCGAATTGTAGGTACTTAATCCCAAAGGGTTAGGCTCTATTCCCCAAAACAACCATTTTGAAGTATCCGGTACCCCACTTACAAACGATAAAGGCGGTGGAAGAAATGCTTGAGCAAAGCATTTTCTTGCCTCATACATCATGGGAAAATTTGTGGACAGAACTTTCTTCAACCATATTTGGGATATTTTCCCTGAGTTCGCATTTGCTATTTGATAATCAAAATTTGTTGGAGTCATATAAATTGCAGCATCCTGGCAATAATTCAAGTAAGCAAATCCGATTTCGTTTGATGGCGCTTTGATTAATGCTATTTCCTCTTGAGTGAATACACTTGAATTATTTTTCAGAACGTATCCCAAGTCCCGTATCTGGGAAAGTGACTTCAGGAATGCAGGCGAAGGCACTGCATTAACCATAACTGGCGGGCCAAAGCTAAAAACTATGGAGAATATTTGAATCAGCACAAAACTTTTAAACAGAGTCCTGAAGTTTAGACGGAATCTGTTTTTTAGGTTTAAAGACGTCCACACTATGAAAAATACAAAAAAAACTATCCAACCTTCATGTCTAAAACTAAGGCCGATTGAAGTGATCACGATACTTGCACTTCTAATTTTTTTGTATTTTTTATTCAGTAAGGTTGTTAAACCTATTATAATGAAACATGTATGAGGTACGTCCTTCCAAAATTCAGTTGCAATTCCACCACAAAAAGGTGTAGCGAAAAGAAATGCCACGGTCCACAAATTCTTTTTTTGTGAATTCTTTGGAAAGAGAAATTCAGTAAGTAGATAGATTGAGATACACATTAGGATGCATTGAAAAATCGTTACTATCCAAGGGAGTAATCCATTTAAAGTTAATAATTTTATTAGCAATGTGTAAATTACGGGATGCCAGTCATAGAATCCAGCAACACCTGTAACTTGATACCAAACGGCAATACCATCACCACTGAAGTTGCCAGGTAGAGTTGAAAATACCCAAATAAATATCTCTCCAAGAATCACGATTAATGGAAACTTTATTCCTTTTAAACGTGACATACTTATTTACCAGCCGTTTTTTATGATTTTAGCAATCCGAATCGAATCATCTACGGATACTTTCATGTGCAACGGAAGCACCAAGTATTTATCTTCAATTGAGTCCATATTTGGATACTCATCGGAACGTCCTCCAAGGATGCTATACATATCATTCCGATAATGAACAGGAGCCGATTCGACATTGTTTGATAACAGTTTAGATTGAAGTTCATCTCTTTCGTCTACAAGAACTGTATGAAGCCAAGCTGCATGATCCCTATCCTTTAAGGATTCACTGCCTACATTGTAAAGACCCTTAACATCTGACAACTCTTCCATATAAACATTTAGAAGAGTTCTCCGGTGGCGAAGAATGTTTTCAATTTGACGCAAACCGGCAAGGCCCATGGTCGCGCCAATATCGGTCATTTGATACTTATAACCGAGCTCCGTTATGTCATTTGCCCAAATACCACCTTGTTTAGCAACTCGATCAATCCCGAACCAACGTAAGCGCCGTGCTTTTGCAAGCAACTCTGGATCCTTAATCGCGAGAAGTCCACCGTCTCCAGTTGTAATATGTTTGATCGCCTGAAAAGAATAGGTAGTGAAGTCTGCAATTTCACCAATATTTCTATCGCGATATCTTGCACCGACGGCATGGGCAGCATCATCAATTATTTTTAAATCAAACTCTTTGGCTATTTTTTCAATTTCAGCGTATTCGCATGGAAGTCCACCATAATCAACCGTTGCGATAGCTTTTGTACGAGATGTGATTTTTTCTCGGATAGATTCTGGACTGATATTCATTGTTTTGGGGTCTATATCCGCAAATACTGGTTTTGCTCCAATGTAAAGGAGAGGTAAGTTGGTGGCCGTGCATGTAAATACAGGAGTTATGACTTCATCGCCCGGACCGATACCCGCCAACAGATATGCCAAATGCAAAGCATCCGTGCCGGAACCAACCGCGATGCAGGGAACCCCACCAATGAACTGACTAAACGCTTCCTCGAATTCATCGACTTTTGGCCCTTGCCCTATCCAACGAGTTTTCAATACCTCGGCAACAGCTTCACCGGTTCCTTCGGGAACATACGGATAGAACAAAACCACCTTTCCATCTCCAGCATCCATCCAACCTCGCGATTGCTTACCATCACTGGACATTTTTATCTCTCCATACCCTCGAGCAGAAAATTCTTAACAACATTCAGTTTGTACATGTCTTCATATTTTGTGCTTTTTCCTGAATGTCCCAAGTGTATACAAAAAGGTTTTTCTTGCCACTGATACTCAAAAGAATTCAACATATTTCCCCAGTTAATCGGTGCTTGAATCGATAGTAGGACAGGAATTCCCATGGCAATACTTGAAGCGGGATGTACCTGTGCGGAAATATTGATTGTTTTCAAAAAAGTTTTAAGTAATTTAACAGCAAAAGGTTGTTTTCCAAGTGAACGATTTTCAAAGACGCCATGAACCAGGAAGTGCCAACGACGATCTACATTTGACAACTCAAGATCTGAATTGCATTTCTCATATTCTAAAATGTTGAACTTAAAATGGAGTTCAACTTCCTTCATTAAGTGCGGAAGAATTTTTGTTTTTAAGTTCTGTAAATTAACTCGGTTGAACCATCCCGTATCTCGCGAAAGCTCTGAGTTTCTGTAAGGATAGTTTAAGTAGAAACCCGAAAGAAGCAAGGAAGCAAATTTTGAACTCCGGGCGAATCGTGAAAAAAGCTTTAAAATGATCTTTTTCAGAAATCTTGGCATGAGACTGACAAACTTTGAAAATTTAGGAAGTGGAAGGCTAGCGGCTCCAGGATGTTGCGAGTTAAGAACAAAGGATTTCTCGTCAGGAATAAAATTCAATTCATTTGTTGGGCAAAGTTCAGAATTCATTAATTGGAAATATGCCGTAGGAAAATCCCAGTAATAAGTTTTTGGTAAATTTACCGGATAAGAAACTCCGATTATTGCCAATTGACTATGTTCCATATCTTCTTGCAATAGTTCAAAAGCATTCGGCAGAATCACGTAGCAGTCGGGGTCTAGAACCGCATAATACTTAGTTGATAAATTATGATGTTTCAGCGAAAAGTTTAGTAGTGCCCCATGTTGGGAACTAGGTTGATTCGGGAAGAGTAATTCTAAATCATCATTCGTCGCTGTATAGATGAAGTAATCCACATTTTTAAAATTTGGCAGAGTGGGAACATCGCCAAAATCAGCAAGATGTCCAAAAACAATATCGAATTGTGAATTAGGGTTAAGCAAGTGCATAAACTCAACGGCTTTAATGGCATAATCCCAACCACCAGCAATCCCGTCACGCATCACTCCGGGAACATGCGAGGGACCAGGGACTAAGTAAATCGTAAACTTAGATTGATTCATCAAGTCAACAATATCACCGACAAATTGTTTCCAAGTAATGTCCTAGAGTAAGTCTATGAAATTCCGCTTAATGACTGGCTCGGACTTACCCTGGTTTTTGGGGATACGGAATCAAGTTAGTCAAATGTTGCATAATCCCAAGCAGTTTACCCTCAATGAATGTATCGACTGGTTTAAAAAAGTGAAATCAATCTACTGGGTAATCGAACGTCGTGATGTACGAATTGGGTATTTTCGAACCGAAAAGATTAGTGATGTCAAGATTATGATTGGAGCAGATATCGACCCTAACTTTCAAGGCAACGGATACGGATATTTAGCTTATATTGATTTTTTTGAGCAAATTCTCAAACCTAATGGTGTTAAAGAATTAGAACTTCGGGTTCTAAAAACAAACGTTATCGCACTCCATTTGTATTTAAAATTGGGTTTTTGCGTTGTAGAAGAAACAAGTATCGATTTTGTTATGTCTAAAACTTTGGAATAGCGCTTTCTAAACATCACCCAATAATGAAATTAGATACTCGGCTATATTTATTCTTGATCGATCTGAAGCTAATTTAAGTAAATCGGAATTTGAGATCCAACCATTTCGCCACGATATTTCTTCGAGACACGCAATTTTTGTTCCTTGACGTTCCTCAAGTACCCTCACAAAAGAAGCCGCATCGTGCAAACCTTGGAAAGTTCCTGTATCTAACCATGATGTACCCCGAGGCAGCCGAGTTAAATTCAACTTGTTGTCAGACAGAAAAGATAGATTCAAATCGGTAATCTCTAATTCACCTCGTTGACTTGGCTTCAAATTCTTTGTGCGCTCAACAACCGAATCATCATAGAAATATAAACCCGTAACAGCCAAGTTTGATTTTGGGTTTACAGGTTTTTCTTCAATTGATTGTACGCTTCCATTCAAATCTAATGTGGCAACCCCGTAATCCTGAGGGTTTTTTACTTCATATCCAAAAATATTGGCCCCATCAACATCTTTATAGATTTGTAGTTGACGCCCGAGTCCGCTTCCAAAAAAAATATTATCTCCCAGAACCAGGGCTACACTCTTTTTTGCAATAAACTTCTCAGTGATCAAGAACGCCTCAGGAATACCTCCGGGGTCAGGCTGTATAAAGTACTCAAACCTTGCACCATAATTTTTACCATCTCCAAGAAGAGTTTTGAAAAGTTCTACATCTCTCGGTGTGGTAACAATGGCTACATCTCTAATGCCCGCAGCAAATAATGTGCTAATTGGATAATGAACTAATGGCTTGTCGTAAACAGGCAAAAGTTGCTTGCTAAAAGCGTTTGTCAATGGAAATAATCTAGATCCGGTGCCCCCAGCCAGTACTATGCCCTTCATGGGATTAGGTTACCGCAAGCTCCTGGCATCAAGGAAGTTGTTCATATGAGGATATTAATTACTGGCGGAGCTGGATTCATTGGCTCTAATTTTGCGAGAAGAGTTTTGGATGGAACTTTGGAGGGAGTTTCCAAAGTTCGAGTTCTCGACAAATTAACCTACGCTGGAAATTTGGAGAATTTTACACAGCAACAATTAACTGACATTGATTTTCACCAAGGTGATATCAATGATCGAGATATCGTTAATAAATGCCTGGATGGAATCGATGCAGTTGTAAATTTTGCCGCCGAATCACATGTAGATCGTTCAATTGGAAATTCTTCTGAATTCCTAGCAACAAACTCCCTTGGGGCCCTTGTTTTGTTAGAAGAGGCATTAAAGCGTGACATACCTAATTTCGTACAAGTTTCTACTGATGAAGTTTATGGATCTATTTCTGAGGGATCATGGAACGAATCTCAACCATTACTACCTAACTCCCCATACTCCGCATCAAAAGCAGGAGCAGACCTTATTTGTCGAGCTTTTAATCGCACCCATGGGATGAACGTAAAGATAACGCGGTGTAGCAATAATTATGGCTACTATCAATATCCCGAAAAACTAATTCCACTTCTAATTACAAATATTATTACTGGTAAGAGATTACCAATATATGGAGATGGGTTAAATCGCCGAGATTGGTTACATGTTGATGATCACTGTCAAGCAATCTATAAGGTTTTGATGCAGGGACAATCTGGTCAAATATATAACATTGGTGGAGGAACTGAATTGTCCAATTTAGAAATTACTCAAGTTATCTTAGATCATTTTCAATTAGATGAGACAATAATAGATTTCGTACCAGATAGAAAAGGTCATGACTTTAGATATTCTGTCGACGATTCAAAGATAAGAAATGAATTGAATTACTCACCCACAATTAATTTCGAAATCGGTCTTGCAGCTACAATTTCGTGGTATGAGAAGAATTCATCTTGGTGGAAGAAAATTAAGAAATAAATTTAGTCAAAATTAAAAAAGAGGAGCTTAAATATATGGAGATCTATCCTCAAAAAATAGAAGGTGTCTACGTTGCTGAATCCTCCCTTCACTCTGACGAGAGAGGTTTTTTTCGAGAGTGGTTTAGGTCGAACTTGCTCCATGATGCAGGAATGAAAAGTTTCAAAGTTGAACAAGCTAACCTCTCTTCTTCTTTTAAGGGGACTACACGCGGTATTCATTACAGTTTGGCGGCAAAAGGTCAGGCTAAGTGGGTTACATGTGTTTCAGGATTAATTAAAGATGTGGTTGTGGACATCCGACCCGATTCGAAAACGTATGGAGAATGGATTGCGATAGAACTCGGAGGATCTTTGGGGAAAGCCGTTTTGATTGGCGAAGGACTTGGCCATGGGTTTATCTCGCTAGCAGAAGTTTCCACGGTTGCTTATTTGGTTAGCTCACCATTTTCTCCCACAGAAGAATTTGAAATTAATCCATTAGATCCGGCGTTGGGAATTGATTGGGGGATGCCGCTCTCTGAACTGAAAATTTCAGATAAAGATAGGAATGCTCCGACTCTCGAAGAACGCAAGAAAGAAGGAAAATTACCTAAGTAATTAACGTGGACGACGTCTGCGCTGACTTGAATTAGGTCTTGGACGCTTTCCACCACTGCGAGAAGGTCCGCGAGACTCAGTAATTGGTGCTACGTAAGGGATGCCACTTGGTTCTTGGGCGCCGGTAATTGTCATTAGTTCGGCGTCATTTGGTTTTACACCGACGAACTTAGGTGTGACACCGGCGCGGGAAGTTAATCCCTTAACTGATGTTTGTTGTTTCGTTGTCGCAAGGACTACTACGCCACCAGCTTCGCCAGCACGTGCTGTGCGACCGGAGCGGTGTAGATAATCTTTGTGATCCGTTGGTGCATCTACGTGGACAACAAGTGAGATGCCATCGACGTGGATTCCGCGGGCGGCGACGTCTGTTGCAACGAGTGCTGCGTTTTCTTGTTCTTTAAATAGTTTGAGTGTGCGAGTACGGACTGCTTGTGACTTTCCACCGTGTAGAGCACCGACTGGAACGCCTGCTTTTGCGAGGTTGTCGGCAAGACGATCTGCACCACGTTGGGTTTTAACAAAGAGAATTGTTTTTCCATTGCGTGCTGCAATTTGTGCCGTGATTAAATCTTTATCACCTGGGTGCATAACAAGAACATGGTGTTCCATAGTTGAAACAGAAGCACGGTCGTTTTGCAGTGAGTGAGTCTTTGGATTCTTAAGGTATGACTTAACGAGTGAGTCGACACCGCGATCAAGAGTTGCTGAGAAGAGCAGACGCTGTCCGCCCATTTTGCCTTGATCTAAAATCTCTTTTACAACTGGCAAGAAGCCCATGTCAGCCATTTGGTCTGCTTCATCTAGGACAGTGATCTCGAGGTTATCGAGTTGTACTTCTCCGCGGTTAAGTAGATCAATGAGGCGACCAGGTGTTGCAACAAGAATGGCAGTTGCTTTGCGCATTGCAGTGATCTGCTTGGCATATGGCATACCGCCGGCGATAACAACTGATTCGTGACCGATTGCGCGAGCAAGTGGAGTTAGAACTTCATCGATTTGTTGTGCAAGTTCGCGAGTTGGTGTGAGTACTAAAGCCAGTGGTTTGTGGGGCTTTGCTTGCTTGTTTTGTAGGTTGTTAAGAAGTGCTAAACCAAATGCAAGAGTTTTACCTGATCCTGTTTGTCCGCGACCCAAGATGTCATGGCCTTTGAGTGCATCAGGAAGTGTTGCGATTTGGATAGGAAATGGTGATGTGATTCCTTGCGCGCTAAGGGCGTTGACTAGCGGGGCTGAAATACCTAATTGAGTCCAGGTTACGTTTGCGTCAGTGAGCGTTGCGCTGGTTGATGTTGCTTTGAGTGACTTTGATTCAATCACTTCTTCCGTGATGTAGTTATCGTTCACGCCAAAATCAACAGCTTCGCGGGTGTGTGTACGTGCGTGAGCAGTTGATGCTTTCTTGCCGCTGTATGTCTTATTTACTGTGCGTGAGTCAGTTGTGCTGCGTGGCTTGAAAGTTCTTTCAGTTCTATTTGCACGTGTTGTGTCTGGGCGTTCTGTCTCTGGTTTACGTGGCTTTTGACCAGGGATCCACTTGGTGCGCTTTTGTGGCACAAAATTAGGACGACCATCATTGGCAGGATCTGCCTTCGCCGCTTCGCGGCGAGTTGTTGGACGTGTGTCAGATTGCTTGTAGTCAGCCTTCCTGAACTCTGATTTTTTATCTGACTTCTTAAAAGTTGTTTTCTTATATTCACCGGAGCGGTATTCAGTTTTCTTAAATGTGCGCTCTGTATTTTCTGGACGTGCTGGACGCTCAGCGCGTTCTGTGCGCTTTGCTACGAATTCATCAGCACGTGAAGTTGTCTTTGCCTTTGGTGCAATCTTTTCTTGGTAGCGCTTTGCACGTAGCTTGGAGCGTTCTAGATTGCGCTCTTCTTTACGTGTGGGAGTTCCCTTTGGACCATCGCTGTAACGGCGAGTTGTCTTTGGCGCTGTCTTCTTAACTGAACGTGATTCAGTTCGTACTTCTTTATCTATTGGGTTAAATGTTGATTTAGTGGATTTAGCAGCGTTCTTCTTTGTGCGCGGCTTTCCTGCTGATGCTGCGCGGCGGGCTTTTCCAGGGGCAGCAGTACGTGGTTGTAGAGACATGATTTTATGGTTACCAATCGAGAGACAAGCGCGTCTCGATCAAGATTGGTGCTTAAGACTCGCAAGTAAGTGCTATTTAGCACTTTGGGGGGAAGTACTTTCTTTCGGATGAAAGAACTGGCTAATAATACCGTGGATTATTGGTTGTAATTACCAGGGGTATTGCGCGTGTTATGCGCGCTGGGAGATAGAAAAGCCAACAGGTAATTCGAGTCTGTTGGTTTTAAGTAGTGATTCGTTGGTCAAAATTGAATGTGTTGTGTCATCTGCGACGATGATGCCACCGGAGAGAATGACTGAGCGTTCGCAGAGTTCGTATGCGTATGGCAGATCGTGAGTGACCATAACCATTGTGATATCTAGTGAGCGCAGAATGTCAGCTAATTCGCGTCTGCTTGCTGGGTCCAGATTTGATGATGGTTCATCTAGAACAAGGATTTCAGGCTTCATTGCAAGGACAGTTGCAACTGCAACGCGGCGGCGTTGGCCGAAAGATAAGTGGTGCGGTGGGCGGTTTTTGAATTCGCTCATGCCTACTTGTGCCAGTGCGTTATCTACGAGTGCATCTAGTTCGGGGCCACGTATACCCATGTTGTAAGGACCAAAAGCGATGTCTTCACCGACTGTTGGCATAAAGAGTTGATCATCTGGATCTTGAAAGACGATGCCGACTTTTGAGCGAATCTTTTTGAGTGATTCTTTATCTTTTGCATCAACTAGCTGGCCTGCAACGTGGACAGAGCCGTGCGCGGTTGGGTGGATGCCGTTCATGTGCATGACAAGAGTTGTTTTACCTGCGCCATTTGGGCCCAGCAGTGCAACGCGCTCGCCTTTTTGGATTGTGAGGTTTACACCGTAGAGCGCTTGAGTGCCATCTGGGTATGCGAATGCAAGTTCTTTAATTAATAAGCTCGGTGCACTCATGTTTAGAATCCTAACGCCATAGTTGTGAAAAAGATTAGTGAAGCTGTGATTGGAAGAGTAAGAGAGCGGAGCCACAGAGTTAGTGGGATATGTGGTGGTTCATCGTGAGGCAATACACCGGTGTATCCACGAGAGAGCATTGCAAGGTGGACTCGTTCGCCGCGTTCGTAAGAACGAATGAAGAGCGCACCTGCAGCTGTTGCTAGAACTTTCCAGTGTTTGATTCCAGTTGCTTCAAATCCGCGGGATTCGCGAGCAACTTTCATGCGTTCCATCTCATCGTTAACAACATTTACATAGCGCAACATAAAGGATGCAATCTGAACCATAAGTGCTGGAAGCTTTAGGCGTTCTAGTCCGCGCAAGATCTCGCGAGCTGTTGTGCTTGTGGAAAGGATGATTGCGGTGATTACGCCGAGTGTTCCTTTAACAAAGATGCCTGTGCCAGCGAGTAAACCTTCGCGATATAAATTTAGGCCTGCGACTTCAAATCTTTCACCTGTGCCAAAGAAGGGCATCAATAAAGCGAAGAAGATGAAGGGGATTTCGATGAGTGCGCGCTTAAACATGAGAGTAAATGGGATTTTTGCTGCAGCCACAGTGAAGAGAAGAATGACGAAATAGCCAATGAAGGCGGCCCATTGCTGGATAGGTGTTGAGACTGCGATCAAAATAAAAAGAAGTGCTGCAACAATTTTTGCGTGCGAAGGAAGCGAGTGAATTACCGAGTGTCGGTGAAGATAAAGTCTTTCTCCAACATCATGGCCATGGTGATGTCCATGATGTTGCTCAATCTTCATTGCTTAGGGGTCTTTTTTGGTTTGCGGGCAAGAAAAGTAAATAGAAGGCCACCTACGATTGCAGTGCCGATGACACCAATGACACCTGCAACGCCAACTGATGCGCGTTCGTTTTCGATTCCTTTAACGCCGTAATCAGCGAGGACGCCATCTGCGTTGGTGTGCTCTTTTGCAGAGTCGATGAAACCAATATCTTGGGCGACTTTTTCTAGGCCATCTGGATTAGATGATGCGTAGAAAGAAACTACCCCTGCTAAAAAGAATGAAACGACAAAACCGCTGATTAAAAACTTTTTGTTCTTATCCACGGCGAATCTCCAAAACTGTTGCGTTGCCTTTCCAGCCATAAACTAAATCGCTGCGGCTAGCAAGGACTGCGCTAACTGTTAAGCCGGTGATTAACGCTTCGCCGATTCCGATCAGAACGTGTGTTCCGACCATTGCACCGAGAACAGTTGAGACAGAAAATGTTGCGTTGGCACCCATTGCGTATTGAAGAGTAAAGCCGAGCGCTGCAGCTGGAACGGAGATCAGTGCACCGATTGCTGATGCAATAACGATTGATGCTTTGCCGCGTGGAAGAATTTTCTTAACGAGAAGAAATATTGCATAACCAACCCAGACGGCGATGATGCTCATGTTAAATGTGCTTAAGCCGAGAGCGGTTAGTCCACCATCTGCAAAGAGAAATGCTTGCATGACCAGGACAACTGTGAGTGCAAGAGTTGCAGCCCACGGTCCGACTAAGACGGCTGCGAGCGCGGCGCCGATCAAGTGACCACTTGTTCCTGCAACAACTGGGAAGTTCAGCATTTGAACAGCGAAGATAAAGACTGCGGTTAATCCTGCTAGCGGTGCGCTCTTCTCATCTAGTTGTGAGCGAGCACCTTTAAGGGATGCGCCAACGCCAACGGCGGCAAGGCCGGCAAAGATGGCCGAAGTTTGGACATCGATGAACCCGTCAGGAATATGCATGGGACAAGGTTAATGCAAATCATTTGCATCTGCATCTTGAAGGCAAGAGGGGAAGATTCACAGGC